>Scooby_p2__coassemble_322_pt1 | contig 33397 bp, 29 predicted proteins | sample Scooby_p2__metabat2_low_PE_036 | metagenome-assembled genome bin Scooby_p2
GGTGAGAATCATGCTTGCAATACTTACAGCATTTTGAAGCGCGCTTCTGGTAACCTTTGCTGGGTCGATAACGCCGGCTTCAATCATGTTTTCATAGCAACCCTTGAGGGCATTGTAGCCTTCACCGGTAGGGAGGCCCTTCACATGTTCACAAACAACACTGCCTTCTACACCTGCGTTTTCAGCAATTTGACGTACAGGTGCTTCGAGCGCCTTCTTCACGATGTTTACACCGGTCATTGCATCAGCATCATCCAATGCCACTTCATCCAATGCAGCGAGAATGTTGATGAGAGCGGTACCGCCACCTGCAACAATCCCTTCTTCTACTGCAGCCTTGGTTGCGGAAAGCGCATCTTCGATGCGGTGTTTCTTTTCGGTCAATTCGGTTTCGGTTGCTGCGCCCACTTGGAGAACCGCAACACCACCTGCGAGCTTCGCAAGACGTTCTTGATATTTTTCACGGTCGAAATCAGAGGTGGTTTCTTCAATCAAACGATGAAGTTGTTCAACACGTGCATCGATGGCTTCCTTAGCACCGCGGCCGTCAACGATGGTGGTGTTTTCCTTATCAACACTCACTTGACGAGCGCTCCCGAGCATATCGATGGTGGTTTCTTCAAGGCTGTAACCGAGTTCGTCGGTCACAACAGTAGCACCGGTGAGGATTGCAATGTCCTTGAGCATTTCTTTGCGACGATCGCCAAAGCCAGGTGCCTTCACAGCCACACAGGTAAAGGTCCCACGGAGACGGTTCAAAATCATGGTGGTGAGTGCTTCGCCTTCAACATCTTCAGCGATGATAAGAAGTGCCTTACCGGTCTTCACGATTTGTTCCAATACAGGAAGGATTTCTTGGATATTGGTAATCTTCTTATCGGTTACGAGAATGTATGGGTCATCCAAAGAAGCAACCATCTTTTCGGTGTTGGTTACCATGTATGGAGAGATATAACCACGGTCAAATTGCATCCCTTCAACCACTTCCATGGTGGTCCCGAAGGTTTTGGAATCTTCAACAGTGATGACACCGTCGTTACCTACTACTTCCATCGCATCAGCAATGAGCTTACCGATTTCTTCATCAGCAGCAGAATTTGCTGCAACTTGTGCAATGGATTCCTTGCTTTGAATTGGTTGGCTAATTTTGCCAATTTCTTCTACAGCGCGTTCGGTAGCAGCTTGCATCCCTTTGCGGAGAATCATTGGATTTGCACCGGCAGCGATGTTTTTCAAGCCTTCACGAACCATTGCTTGTGCCAATACGGTAGCGGTAGTGGTACCATCACCAGCTACATCGTTGGTCTTGGTGGAAACTTCTTTAAGAAGTTGAGCGCCCATATTTTCGAATGGATCTTCGAGGTCAATTTCACGCGCAATGGTTACACCGTCGTTGGTGATAACAGGTGCGCCAAATGGGCGAGACAATACAACGTTACGACCCTTAGGCCCGAGGGTCACACGAACAGCGTCAGCAACTGCATTAACGCCGGTTTCAAGAGCAGCACGTGCTTCTGCGTCAAAACGAATTTCTTTTGCCATAATATATAATAGCCTCCTAAATTAGTCTAAAACTACGAGAATATCTCTTTCGGTCAAGATGATGTATTCTTCACCGTCATACTTTAAGCCAACACCAGCTTCAGGGGTATAAGCCACCTTGTCACCTTCGTTTACATCGAGAGCGATGCGGTCACCTTGTTCATTTCTGTAACCAGCCCCTACAGCGATTACAGTCCCTTGGTATTGCTTTTCATGAGCAGAGCCAGGGAGCACAATCCCACTCTGAGTTTTTTCTTCAACTTTAACAGGTTTAACAACAACCTTGTCACCTAATGGTCTGATATTCATATATAAAAGCCTCCTTAATAACATTCCAGGAATTATTAGCACTCTATTCAACCGAGTGCTAATCACTGTTCTTATAATATCACATCTATTCAAAAAAGCAAGAGGTTTGCCACCCTTTTTTCAACGTTTCTCCAGCCCTCCAGCAAAATTCTTGCACCCACAACCTCAGCGCACTATACTGTTCTCAAGGAGGGAGAACTATGACCAAAGACCAATGGCGCAAGCTCGGTAAAGAAGCGCGCAAAGCACTGTCTTCCGAAGAACGCCTCATTCAAACCAACGCCATCTGTAATGCAATCACCACCGACCCTCGCTGGCAACGCGCAAAAACAGTGTTACTCTTTTTAAGTTTCGGCAGCGAATGGGATACCACCCCACTCATTGAGGACGCTTGGGCAAACAACAAAACAGTAGCCCTTACCGTCTGCTATCCGGACCATCAAATGAAGCCATGCCTCTATACGCCGGATACGCCACTTGTCACCACCTTGGGCAGTCTACGCGAAATTCCCCAAGAATTGGCAACACCCATTGATATTAACAGCATCGACTTTTGCTTAATCCCCGGTCTACTCTTTGACCCTTACGGCACACGCTTAGGATACGGTGCCGGCTATTACGATCGTTTCTTGCCAAAATTGCCGGAACATTGCACCATGCTTGCTGCCGGTTTTAATTGCCAGTTTGTTGGCGCCGCACTGCCTTACGAGGCCACCGACTACCATGTACCTGAAATCATCACCCCTGCAAAACGCATTAAAACGCGCATGCATTTTTCAAAATAAACACCAAAAAAGCCCGACTGTTCGAAAACAGTCGGGCTTTTTATTTTTACTTACACCGCATAAATGCTAAAGAGTGTAAAGATAATCCCAAATACCCCTACACCAATCATAATCCACGCAGTAATCTTTGTCATTTTCACACGTTCCGGCACCACATATTCCTTAGTGTAAAGAATCAAACCACCGGCAATAATGGTGAGGACATACGCCACCAATACCATAATGGCGTTCATCACATTGCCATCATAAGCGTTTGGCGCGAACAAAAGCATAATCATTGCCACCACAAGCAAACCGATGGACGCATAGTTTGCACGACGTGCATTCTTATAATTTCTGATTTGTTCCTCGCTCAACGGTGGCAATTCATTTACCTTTGTGCCTTGAGGACCATATTGTGGTCTTTTCTTTTTTCCGGTACGAGATTTTTTTACTGCCATTTCTTCAAACCCTTTCTATAACAAAATTTACATCAAGCCACTTTTCTTCATCGACGCTTCAAAATAATGCACAAATTTCCGCATAATTGGCCCAAAAATAACAACCAAAGCAACAGAGATTATTGGAATGGATGCCATCACTGTCAAATCTTTCATAAAGACCGGGCCGTAGATTCCAAAGCACACCTCACGCATGGCACCGATACAATATGTAAACGGCAACAGCGGATGTATAAATTGGAAGAATGCCGGCGTCATCTCAATTGGGAACGTCCCCCCACTCGCAGCAATCTGTAATACCAAGGTCACAATCGCCAGCGCTTTCCCAATAGCCGAGAAAGTAAATACCAGCGAGAATATAAATATTGAGAATATCTGACCGATTAGTATACATAATAACACAAAGAGCCACGGGTGCATACAGTCAACTTTCAAAAGGAATAAATCTCCAAGGGCGATAACAGTACACTGAAGAACCGAAACAATCTGATACAACGCCAAACGTGACAAATACATTGGTGTCACACCGGCATTCGGATAGGCTTCTAGCCCTTTTTCGTTAATCGGACTAATCATCGCCATCATCAATAAGCAACCAACCCAAATAGCAAGGGTGGTATAAAACGGCGACATCCCACTCCCATAATTGGATACCGGAAAGATTCGATTGGTGGTCATTTCTACCGGATGGCTCAAAAACTCACTCTGTTTCTGTACATCCTGCTGAATAAATTCCACCACTTCGTTCACTTTTGCGTCTTCGCTCAGTCCACGAATATCATTGGTTGACTTTTCTATCAACGATTGGGTATTTTTCAGGATATTTTTAATACGATTCAAGGTGTCCGTCCCCACCGGTTCCATACTACGCACTGTGCCGAGCGCTCCATCTACTTGAGGAATCAACCCACTCATACTTTGCAATAACTTATAGGAAGAATCCAAGGTTTCACTAAGCTGATCGGCAGAGCTTTGCAATGCCGATGACGTATTGGCATTATAATTATTCCACGCATCTGTCACGGCATCATCAATACCGTTAATCACGCTGATGGTTTCATCAATTACACCATTAACATCCGCACTATCTTTGCCCAGTTCATCCTTCAACTCCATCAAGCGATCAACTTTTTTGTCAAGATTTGCTTCCAGCGCATCCAATGTACGCACAAAATCGCTGATAGCACCAACCGGCTTATGAAGCATTTGATTGAAGCGTTCTAAGTTATCCGCAAGCGTTTGTACATGACGACGTAAATCATTCGTGGTGTCAATCATATCTTGCATCACGTTTTTCGCTGCATCCACATTTTCACTGTTCATGCCATTTAAACGTTCTGCCATCCCTGTCAACTCGCTTGCAAACACATTCAATCCACCTACACTCTGCTCGAGCAATCGCTCAATATCATGCACGGTAGACTTTGACGCTTGCAAGGTATCCTGCGCACTTAGCGTTAAATCCGACGCATCCTTCAACGCATCGCTCGCCGCCGGTAATACACTCTCGGCACTGGAGGAAAGGGACGATACTTTTTCGAGCATTTGCTCAAATTCGTCCATATCACTGACGAAGAGCCCCATATTTTCCGCTGCCAAGTCCATCGTATCCAGCATACGCATCAAAGACGGCTTATATTCGGCAAATTCCTTATCAGCCAACTTAAGGCTATCAAGTACAATGGTCGTCACCGTTTCCACGAAGGTTTGGTCAATCTGGCTACTCACAGTATCCATCCCTGTCCCCATAATCTTAGAAGAGATGGCATTTTGTTTTTCATTGATATAGTAATCAATTTTTGCAGTTTGCGTATCACCATGCAAAAACCCGGTTAATTGTTCCGAAAAATCCCTTGGAATAACCAACGCTGCATAATATTTTCCTGAGTGAACACCAATTTGTCCCTCTTCGTAAGAAACGAACTCCCATCCAATCTTATCGTTACCTTTTAAGGCACCAATAATCTTATCACCAACATTGAGCTTGATTCCCTCTACTTCCGTCCCTTCATCTAAACTGGTTACCGCAACCTGCAGATTTGACGTCAAATCATAAGGCGACCAGTTTGCAGCAATATTGAACCACGCATACAACGGCGGTAGAAGCAAGAGGCCTATAAAAACCAATCCGGCGGCAATATTTCTTTTCAGAGGATTGAGCTGCGCAATAAACAAGAGCTTTGTCATTCTCATCGTTTCACCAACGTCAGCACGTTTTTTGAAAAGATTCTTCATAATTTCCTCCTTCGTATTCGTTGGGATAACAACTGTCATTATAACAGTAATCCTTCAATACTTCACCAAAAAGCGATGCGACAATATGAGGTATCTGTTACATTTTTTAAACAAACAAAAAACCGTTGAGAAAAATCTCAACGGTTTTGTTTAACACTGGTTGATTTTATTCGATGTTTGCTAAATCAAACGCATCATGAAGGGCTTGCATCCCCTTCTTCAAGGTTTCATCATCACGTTCAATAACAACAGAAATCTTCACTTCTGAGGTGCTGATCAAGTCAATATTGATGCCGGCATCACGCAACGCCGCAAACATACGAGCAGCCACTCCGTGGGCGCCAACCATCCCTGCACCTACCGCAGAAATTTTTACAACATTGTCGTCAACACGCGCTTCACGATATCCCAAGCTGTTTTTGAGATTTTCAATAATCATCTTGGTACGCTTTGCATCATTCTTTGCAATAGTAAATACGATATCGTTGAGGTTATCAACTTCCGCGCTTTGAATAATCATATCGACGCTGATTTTTTCATCAGACAATGCCCCAAATACTTCAGCAGCGATTCCTGGACGGTCATCCACCCCAAAAATACCAACTTTAGCAACATTTTTATCGCAAGCAATACCGGTAACGGCATATTCTTGTTCGAGTTCTTCAGACTTAACCACGTAAGTTCCTCCTATATGTGTATTAAAGCTAGAGCGTACAGCCAGTTTCACATCATGCAGCTTGGCCACTTCTACAGAACGAGGATGAAGCACCTTCGCCCCAAGACTTGCCAATTCAAGCATTTCATCATAAGAAATCTTTTTCAACTTCTTAGCATTTGGCACAATGCGTGGGTCTGCGGTATACACACCGTCAACGTCGGTATAAATTTCACACACATCCGCTCCCAACGCTGCAGCAAGCGCTACAGCAGTGGTATCGGAACCACCACGCCCCAAGGTAGTGATTTCACCTAATTCACTAATCCCTTGAAAACCTGCAATAACAACAACCTTCCCTTGAGCCAATTCGCGACCGATTTTGTTGGCATTGATGTCCAAAATTTTTGCTTTTTGATGGGCATCGTCGGTACGAATGCATACTTGAGGACCGGTAAAGGAAATAGCATCCACCCCGATTTCTTGTAATGCAATCGCCGTCAACGCAATAGAGATTTGTTCCCCGGTGGACAAAAGCATATCCATTTCACGAGGACTTGGCATTTCACTAATTTGAGATGCGCGGTGAGTGAGGTCATCAGTCATCCCTGCAGGTGCAGATACAACAACCACCACATCATTCCCAGCGCGTTGGGTTTTAGCTACATGTTCTGCTACAAACTTCACGCGATCTGGATTAGCGACGGATGTACCGCCGTATTTTTGTACAATTAAGGCCATAATTCCAACTCCATTCCATCTTTATAGACTTGTACGCCGGTCGCAATCGGCGCTACTTCAATCAACTCCGAATCAAAACCCAGTTTTTCAAGGGCTTTTTGTGACTCACTGTAATCACGTTGTACATCAGACAATATTAACATGGTTGAGCCGGCACCACTTACCAAGGCTGCCAACGCCCCATGACGCAAAGCGATTTCTTTAGCTTCTTCCATTCCCGGCATCAATGGCATTCTATAGGGTTCATGCACGCGATCACTAAAAGCATCCTTCAATGCATCGACAGAACCGTTTGCAAGCGCCGCCACCAAGTACCCCAAATGCCCTAAATTGTGCACCACATCCTCGCGGCTATAGCCATCCGGCATAGCAGCACGCGCCTTAGAGGTTGGTAGTGGATAATCCGGAATAAGGGCATAGGCATAAAGGTTTTCCAGCGGTGCCAACTTTTGTGCCACCACCTTGCCCTTTTCGTTCATACACCCAATCACAATACCACCTAAAATTGCCGGCAATACGTTATCCGGATGTCCATCAATGGCAGTTGCCATTTGCATCAAATCATCCTTTGTAAAATGATTGCCACTGACAATCTGCGCCACTGCCAAGCCACTGACCGCTGCTGCAGAGCTAGAGCCCAAGCCACGTGCAAAAGGGACACGATTGATACAATGCATCGCCACCGGCTTCACTTCCAAGCCATGACGTTCTAATGCATCAACGTAGGTTTTATAAATGACATTATTGAGATTGTCTGAAACGCCTGCCCCGTACCCTTCAACGGTAATCACGGATTCAGCACCTTCCGATAAAATTTTGAGCCACAGCTCATTATGAAGATTCACTGCCATACCCAAGCAATCAAACCCCGGGCCCATATTGGCAGAAGTCGCCGGCGTTTTGATGATAAGTTCGGGGGCATCCCCAAACCACGCTTCTTTCATCATTGTGGCAAACCCCCATAAATACGAATAACATTTTCAATTTGGCGAACAGAATCAGACTTGCTGACTTCCGCAAGTGCTTGGTTGAATTTTTCTTCCAATACCTCATGTGTGATAATAATAAATTCCGCATCATCAGTATGAGTGGAATCTTTCTGCATAGCTTGTGCAATACTCACATCACTGTTACCGAAGCAAGCCCCCACCTCTGCAAGAACACCAGGATGGTCTTTGATTAAGAGACGCACATAAAAACGACTGTAAGATTTTTCGATTGATTTAATCGGAATGTTTTCGTAGGTATAGTCACCAATGCGGCCTTCACAACCGTAAACGATATCACGGCAGATGTCAATCACATCACCCACAACCGCACTTGCCGTTGGGAGCTTACCGGCACCACGACCATAGAACATGGCTTCGTCCACCGCATCCCCCTTAACAAAAACCGCATTAAAGGAGCCGCCAACACTTGCAAGCGGGTGATTCTTTGCAATAAAAGCCGGATGAACACTCAAAACCAAGCCATCCTCTTCTTTATTGACAACCCCCAACAACTTGATGGCACAGCCAATAGAATCGGCATACGCCATGTCCATCTTAGAGATTTTGGTAATCCCTTCGACATGAACATCATCAAACACCGCCGGTGTGTGGAAAGCAATATTTGCTAAAATGGCCACCTTGCGCCCAGCATCCAAGCCCTCGATGTCTGCAGTTGGATCTGCTTCAGCATAGCCCAACGCAGTGGCTTCGGCTAGGGCTTCTTCAAACCCCATCCCTTTTTCTGCCATGTTCGTCAAAATAAAGTTGGTTGTCCCATTCATAATCCCAACAATTTCAGAGAAATGATTGGCCGCCAAATTTTCTTTTAATGGTTGTACGATAGGAATGGCCCCCAACGCAGACGCTTCATAACGAAAATCTTTTTTCATCTTTGCCGCCAAAGCTTGAAGCTCTTGCCCATGCACAGCGATGAGATCCTTATTTGCACTCACAATATTCTTGCCAGCCGCTAATGCTTCCATTAAATAAGTGCGCGCCGGTTCAATACCACCCATCACCTCAATAACAATATCAATTTCGGAGTCATTGACAATGTCTTTCCAATCAGTGGTCAAAATAGTATGCGACTCAACCATGTCAGCATATTTTTCGGGAGAACGTACTAAAATGCGTTTTACATGTACATCAGCGCCAACTTTATGCACAAATTTGTCTTTTTGCATCTTCTCAATGACTTCATAGACACCGGAACCCACTGTCCCCATGCCAAGCAAAGCCACTTGGATCGTTTCTTTCTTCATAAGTCGCCTCCAATCTCTCTTTTTAATTTTGTCCGATTGGCTCAACCTTGAGCACACCCGGAATATCGTAAAGGGATTCAAGCATAAGTTCTAAATTGTAGCGTTCATCGGAATGAGACTCAAAAGAGATTGTCACGCGTGCAATCCCCTCGGTCGGAATTCCTTGATTGATGGTCAAAATATTGGCACCATGCGCCGCCACTGTATTTAAGCAATTGGACAAAATACCGGCCTCATGCTCCATATTGATTTGAATCGTCACGATTTTTTCTTTAATCGCTTCATAAAAAGGGAAAATCCCATCGCGGTATTTATAAAAAGCACTTCGGCTTAAACCAATCTGTTTAACTGCTTCGTTAATTGTCAAACCCGGAAATTTAGCCAATAATTCCTTCGTTTGTGCTGTTTTTAGAATTGCTTCGGGCAAAATCTGTTCATCAACAATATAGCGTTTGTAAACCGTAGTTTCCTTCATTTCGCCACACCTTTCGTCTTTTCCTAATGGATTTTAGTCCGTTATACAAGGATAACCGAATAGCGCGTCCTTGTCAAGGGGACACAGCGAGAATACGGTCACAGAATTATTATTTCTATTATTTTCAATTATCTGTAAAATACCATTCAAACAGAAAAACTGCAGCATATCATATGCTGCAGTTTGTATTTCTTAGCATTCCAACATATCATCAATGTTCGCGCCGGCAAGGGTAATCGGTGAGCAATTATCTTCCATCGGCGTCGTACACTCAATCAATGCACATTTCGGATCGGCCAATGCTTCTTTCAACACCGTTTCAATGTCATCTTCAGAATTGATGCGATACGTTTTAAAACCATAGGCTTCAAAAATCTTTGAGAAATCAATATCACATCCAAAGAGTACGTTTGAATAACGTTTACCAACGTAATGATATTGCAATTGGCGCACCATCCCAAGGGTACGGTTATTGAACATCAGAACCTTTACTGGCAAATTCTGCTCCATAATAGTCCCAAGTTCATACATCCCCATTTGGAAGCTCCCATCACCGGTTACGGCAACAACCGTACTGTCCGGTTTAGCAACCTGTGCCCCTACCGCAGCCGGAATCCCATATCCCATGGTCCCTAAACCACAAGAGGAAATAAATTGATGTGGCACTTCACATCTTAAATAGTTAGCCGCCCATACCTGGTGCTGACCAACATCGGTCGTGAAGTAGGTGTTTTGCAAATCCACAAGATTACAGAGCGCATCGAGCACTTTTGGCACGATACGGTCTGGTACTGACGCACCTTTTTTCTTTTCCAAATAGCGACAATCCACCATTTGGTCATCTTTGCGCATAATTGCTTCCGCAAGTTGCAATAACACCTCTTTTGCATCCCCTACAATAGGGATATCCGGTTCGATATTCTTCCCGATTTCCGCAGGGTCTACATCAACATGAATGATAAAACTGGTCGGCGCAAACAAATTTGGCGCGTTAATAATACGGTCGTCAAAACGTGTGCCAATCGCTAAAATAACGTCGGCTTGACGAATCAACGTATTGGCTTCTTGGTTACCGTAGGTACCAAGCATCCCAACCACATGCGGGTCACTGGCAGGAACGCTACCAAGCCCCATCATAGAGCATACAATTGGACAATTCTTTTTCTGGGCGAGCTCCAACACTTCTTTACCTGCACCGGCGGTGTTTACCCCGCCACCGGCGAGAATCACCAAGCGCTCAGCTTCAACAATTGCCTTGGCTGCACGCTTAATCATTCCCACATGGCCGTAAATGGTTGGCTTATAGCTTCGGATGTCAACGTTTTTCCATTGCTCATAGTGCTCCACCTTTTGTTGAGACACGTCGCGTGGAATATCAATCAATACAGGTCCCGGACGACCGGTTTTCGCAATATAAAACGCTTCCGCAACAATACGAGGTAAATCCTCAGCATTTTGCACCAATATATTATATTTTGTAATCGGTGTAGAGATCCCGGTGATATCAATTTCCTGAAACGCATCGGTCCCAATCAAATGCTTTGCAACGTTCCCAGTAATCGCTACCAACGGTACCGAGTCCATATGAGCGGTAGCAATCCCAGTTACCATGTTGGTTGCCCCTGGGCCACTGGTTGCAATGCAAACTCCGACGGTGTTTTTAGCACGCGCATACCCACTGGCTTCATGCACGGCACCCTGCTCTTGTCGAACTAGGATATTATTGATCGGGCTCTGGTCAAGGGCATCAAAGATTTCTAGCAAAGCCCCACCAGGATATCCAAAGACATCAGTTACGCCTTCATCGCACAATGCTTGAACTAAAATTTCCGCGCCGTTCAATAGAAAACACCTTCCTTACTTTTATCACCCAAGAGCGCTAAATGATGCGCTCTGTCAATCAGTCATTTTTATCGTTTGCGTTGAGGAATGGCATCATACGACGAAGCCCTGCACCAACTTCTTCAATTTGATGCCCTGCTTCTTTTTCACGCATAGCGTAGAATTCTTTGAAGCCATTTGCATAATCCCCACGGAAGTCTTTCGCAAATTTACCACTTTGGATATCTGCGAGCACTTCCTTCATTGCTTTCTTAGTTTCAGCAGTTACAACACGTGGACCGGTTACATAGTCACCATATTCAGCAGTGTTGGAGATGGATTTTCTCATCTTATCCATACCGCCTTCATAGATAAGATCGATAATCATACGCATTTCATGGCAGCATTCAAAGTATGCCATTTCTGGTTGATACCCTGCTTCTACAAGAGTTTCAAAACCAGCTTCAATCAAGGAGGTTAAACCGCCGCAGAGAACAGCTTGTTCACCGAAGAGGTCGGTTTCTGTTTCTTCTTTAAAGGTGGTTTCGATAACACCTACACGGGTACCGCCAATCCCATCAGCCCAAGAAAGAGCGATGTCCAAAGCGTGACCGGTAGCATTTTGAGCTACTGCAACGAGGTCCGGAACAGCGGAGCCCTTGGTGAATTCACGACGAACAATGTGGCCTGGGCCCTTTGGTGCGCACATGAATACGTCAACACCTTCCGGCGCTTTGATATAGCCGAAGTGAATGTTAAACCCGTGACCAAAACCAAGTGCATTGCCTGCTTCGAGGTTTGGTTCTACTTCATTTTTATAGATATCCGGTTGAGTTTCATCCGGAGTGAGCATCATGATAACATCACTTTTCTTTACCGCTTCCGCTACCGGTAAAACTTCAAAGCCGTCTTCTCTAGCTGCTTGAGCAGATTTCCCTTCACGAATACCAATGCATACGCTAAAGCCGCTGTCGCGGAGGTTTTTCGCATGCGCATGACCTTGGGAACCATAACCAACCACGCAAAGTTGTTTCCCGGTTAATACGTTTTGAGGGACATCTGTTTTGTAATAAATTTTTGCTGCCATTTTAGTTTTCCTCCTAATAATACTAAAATCTATCAATTACCGATTAAAATCGGGTAATGATCATTTTTCTTTCGGACTACGAACCATCGCACTAGCCCCAGTCTTAACAATTTCCTGTACGCCAAACGGACGCAAGGTTTTGATAATCGCTTCAATCTTATCATCATCGCCGGTCGCTTCAATAATCATAGAACGGCGACCAACATCAATAATTCTAGCATGGAAAATATCCATCAAAGTTTTGATTTCACCACGGGTTTCGCGGTCGCAGGATACGCGAATCATTAAAAGTTGACGTTCAACGATGTCTTCATGAGTAATGTCGTTTACTTTGATTACATCAATCAATTTATGAAGTTGCTTTGTTACTTGTTCAATAGTCACTTCATCGCCGCGAACGACAATGGTCATGCGGGAGACGCTTGGTTCTTCAGTATCACTAACGACGAGACTGTCAATATTATAACCGCGTCTGGAGAAGAGACCGGAAACACGAGACAATACCCCTGGGTTGTTTTCTACTGTAACTGCTAATTTATGCTTCATCTTCAAATTCCCCCACTATTTCATCTAATGAACAGCCTGCCGGAATCATAGGATAAACATTTGCAAATTGGTTTATTCTACATTCAATAAAGGCTGGGCCATCTTGTTTCAACAATGTTGGCAACTGAGCTTCAGCTTCCTCAAGATTGTTGATGCGATAATAAGGCACATCATATGCATCGGTGAGTTTTTCCCAATTAGGACCCACATCGAGGGTAGTATGTGCATAATTTGCATCATTAAACATTTCCTGCCATTGGCGAACCATCCCGAGGTAGCCGTTATTCATCATGATGATTTTAACCGGCACACGGAATTCCTTGATAATGCATAATTCTTGCACATTCATTTGGAAGCTACCGTCACCGGTAATGAGGAATACGCGGTCATTTGGTTTACCAAACTGTGCCCCAATGGCTGCCGGTAAGCCATACCCCATGGTCCCAAGACCACCGGAAGTTAAGAAGCGACGTGGTCCTTTCGGATGCAAGAACAACGCTGCCCACATTTGGTGCTGACCTACGTCAGTTACAACGACAGTGTTTTCGTCCAATTCTGCATTGATGATGTCGCACAGCTCCATTGGAGGAAGGCTTGCGCGGTCACCCTTACGAAGCGGACGATAATGGTCAGCCACTTCAGCACGCCATTCACTGTGATCTCCGTTAAGGTCTTCACAGTCATTAGCAAGAAGTTCAAAGAATTCTTCCGCATCACCGACAATTGGAAGATCCACTGCCACATTCTTCCCAATTTCAGAAGAATCGATGTCTACATGGATTTTCTTAGAATTGACGGAGAAACGTTTTGTATCGCTGGTAACACGGTCATCAAAACGCATCCCTACAGCAAGGAGCAAGTCACAATTTTGAATTGCGTAGTTCCCATCTGTGGTCCCATGCATCCCGACCATACCGACGAATTGTTTATGGTCTGCCGGAATAACACCGTTTGCCATCAAAGTCTGGCAAATAGGTACATCCAACTGATTGATTACTTTTAAAATATTATTGCGAACAGTTTCTGTGTTATTCACACCGCCACCAACGATAATAAGTGGCTTCTTGGCTTCCATCACCATATGGCTAACCTTGCGAATTTGATCGCGTGTGATCACGCTGCTCTTGAGCTTACGTTGATAACGTTCGGTTGGTTCTACATCCAAACGGATATTTTCAACATCCTGTTGGAATACATCTTTTGGAATATCAACAAGTACAGGCCCCGGACGACCGGAGGATGCAATTAAGAATGCATCGGCGATAACTTGTGGAATCTGAGTGGCATCTGTTACCATCACATTCGCCTTAGTCACCGGATCACTCATCCCAGTGACGTATGCTTCTTGGAAGCTGTCCTTCCCTAACATCGGACGGGCAACCTGCCCACTAATCATGACAATCGGAATAGAGTCCATGCTTGCGGTACCAAGACCGGTCATCATATTTGCTGCCCCAGGACCGCTGGTTGCAAAGCAAACCCCAACTTTCCCAGTTGCACGTGCATAACCATCGGCTGCATGAATAGCCCCTTGCTCGTGACGCATCAAAATATGTTTAAGTTCAAAATGTCTAAGACGATCATACAAAGGAATGACCGCGCCCCCTGGCAGCCCAAAGACCAAATCAACGCCTTGCTTTTCGAGGCAATTTAATAAGATATCTGCTCCAATCACGCCTATACACACCTTCTTTTCTAAAATTCAATAGTTCTAAACTTGTCGTAAGTCGTTTTTCTACTGTTATTTATAGTATAGTGATTTTTTTTGAGATTTCAAGACTTTTAGGCCTAAATGTTTTATAACAGCAAAAATTTCTTTTATCTGTTATAAAACACTTGCTAACAGATACACAGCAAAAACCTCTTGATTTTTATTTTGTTATCGTTTACTCAAAGGTTAACCAATTTTAGTTGACAGCTTAAATCCCTAACCCGCCTCGTGATATAGAACAGCAAGCACTTATTGAACAGCATTCATCATTCTGTATCATATCATCTTTCATCGACAAAACACATCCGACGATATTTTACACGCGTCATACCTCCCTGCGCTTATTTGCAAGCATGCACGATTTTCAAATGCATGCAAATACCGTTAGCCATTGCCCCTATCTGATTTCCTTACATGCAAAAAGAGCCTGTCGAACAATGATGCTCGACAGACTCTTTTATTTTCTATGCAGTTATTGCAAACGACACGCCTCATCGGTGGATTCACTTTCAAATTCCACAGACTCCTCTGCCATGGTCGTTTCTTCAAAAGGAAGAACAATAGATACCTTGGTCCCAACGCCACGAATACTGTCAATATAGAAGGTCCCATCGTGAAGAGAGACAATCTCATTGACAATAGACAGCCCGAGACCGGTTCCGCTTTGTTTACTGGAACCTTTGTAAAATTTTTCTTTGACACGCATGAGTTCTTCGCTGCTCATCCCCGGCCCGTTGTCTTCAACAGTGATGACCACCTGATCATCTAAAAGATGAGATTGAATGACGATTTCAGGGCAAGCACGCCCCTTTACAAATTTAAAGGCATTGTCCACTACATTGATAAAGACTTGGCTCAAACGGTTTTCATCCGCCATCAAGAGCACATCTGTATTGCCCAAGTGCAATCTGAGCGCAATGTTTTCTTGCTGCGCACGCGGTAAAAATTGATTGTACATGCCTTCCAGAAATTCATCCAACCAAATCGGTTCTTTTTCAAGCTCGATGCGATGGGATTGCAATTTGGAGAAGTCTAACAAATCATTTACTAAGCGAATCATACGCTTGGTTTCGCGTGAAATGATTTCCAATCCCATTTGCGTGGTTTCCACATCATTGGGTGAATCCTCCAAGGTTTCTACCCATCCATTGATAGAGGTAAGCGGTGTTCGCAATTCATGGGAAATGCTTGAAATAAAGTCGTTTTTCGCTTTATAGGAAAGTGCAATGTCATCGGTCATACGATTAACAGCCTTAGAAAGTTGGCCTATTTCATCATTGTTATAGACTTTCGCTTTTATTTCCAAATTCCCATTGGCAATTTCTTGCGTCACGCGAATAAGGTTATGAATAGGCACCAAAATAAGCGACCCCATCACATGCCCAATCAGTGCTGCAAGGGCCAAAATAAATAAGCCAATCATAAATACAACCAAGAAATTGGATTTTAAGAGGGCATGTGCCATCGACATACTGGATACATAACGCATGACCCCTACGACTTTTTCACCGTCTAAAATTGGTACAGAAACAGATATAATCTGTTCTCTGGTTTCAATTTTCCCTTTCCAGGAATCGGCTTTCCCCTTCAATGCGGTTTTATAATCCGGTGTCAGCTCTGTGGCATTTTTGGTGTCTCCACTGTTATTTATTAAAAAGTCGCTGTCAGCATTATAAATTTCCACCAAAGCATTTTCATCGGTGCTCAGATTTTCAAAAATGAAATCCTGCTTATCCTTCATGGTGCCGGCCGGTGCGTATTTGTTAAACATGGTTGCACTGGCTTCTGCGTTGTTCATCAGTGTCTGCTCCATCCCCGACACATAATACTGATAAATCGCCACAAAAAATAAGCCTTCCATGATGATCAATGTAATCAGACTAATTAACACATAGCTCAGTGTCAGCTTTGTGCTGAGTCTTGATGTCACAATCAGTCACCACCCCACCAACGGTAGCCGTAGCCCCATACTTTTTCAATATATTTTGGTTTGGATGGATTTTCTTCAATTTTTTGGCGAATACGACGAATATTGACGTCAACAATTTTAAAATCCCCTACATAGTTGTAGCCCCAAACATTGTTTAATATTTCGTCACGATGTACCGCCTTGTTGACGTTTTCCATGAAATATTTTACCAAAGAAAATTCAATCGGCGTGAGTTCAATTTCTTTGCCGTTTTTGAGGAAGCGGCGTTCGTCAACATTCATGGTAAAAATACCGGTTACAAGTTCCTTGGCGTCCTCTGTGCTTTCATCGACTTGAATAGAGAGACGACGCAAAAGGGAGTTGATACGCGCCAGAAGTTCTTTTGGACTAAACGGTTTTACAATATAGTCATCTGCCCCTGCTTCAAGACCTTCGATTTTATTTTCTTCTTGTCCTTTAGCCGTCAGAATAATAACCCCCAACTGTGGAAAAGCTTCGCGCGCCTTTGCACAAACTTCGTAGCCGTTAATCCCCGGAAGCATCACGTCTAAAAGCACAATATCCACGCTGTCATCGAGCTTTTCAAGGGCTTCTTCGCCACTCGCCGCTTCGATGACATCGAAATTATTGCGTTTTAAATTAACTTTGATAAAACCACGAATGGCTTCTTCATCTTCTACAACTAATATTTTATTTGTCATTTTGTTGACCTCCTTCAATTTGGAAGGCTTCCCTAAGAACGGTCTCATTCATAGGTTGATTTGCAAAAGTACGTTTATTGCACAACGCAAAATATGACCGCTGGTGACTTGGAGAGGTTCCCAACGAAATAATGCCTTCTTTATTCTTAATTTTTTCTGTCTCTGATGCCGATTGGGCGTACAAAACAAACGCCGGCTCAGTATTGTCCCCATCGTAAAATCTTACTTGACTCGACCCTTTTTCATTGATGAATTGGTAGCGCAATTGTCCAAGACTCTCTTTTGGCAATACAAAGGTGTAACCATCGGTATTGTTTTCCAATACGCCGTAGACGTATTCAAGCGCACCTTCTCCATCCCAGCTTTTCCAAGCTTTAATATAATCCCCCACATTACGCTTAGGCGAATCAATCGGCTCAATGACAGTACGTATATCAAGCACCGAATCGCCTGTTGCATCCCCGATAAGGCTCATGAGGTCACTGGAGGAATTAACATTTAATACCCGCGCTGTCATCTGCTCATCAAATCCACCACTTTTGTTAGGCAGCAGCAAATCCACATTAAAGTTTGCATAGTCACCGGTACGCATAAAATACAGGCCTTGCTTGTTGTTGCCAACATTACCGAATTTTAAATCCACACAACTGCCATCAAAAGTTTCTTCGTAAACACACTTACATTCCTTTTTAAACTCATATTTATACAGCGTCGTTGTCGGATTGGTTTCGTTACTGTCATTGAGCGCACACAACAAAACAGAGTGACCTGTGTTACCAATGTCTACAATTTCCAGCTTTGAATAGTTAATTTGATTGATCTCTTCAAATCCTTTTTGGCCAATTCGATACACATAAAGGACATTGGCGTTTCCCATATCAGCGCCTATGCATGCTTCTTGCTTGCCGTCTTTATCGATGTCTAACAGTTTAAAGTAATCAATCGCGTTCCCATATTGGTGAACTTGATCCAACGCCATCCAATCACCGGCAGCGTCTTGTTTAAGAATCAATGCCCCCACTTCGTAGCCGTTGCGCTTTGACCAAAAAACCATCTTCTCATTGGTTTTATCTCCATCAACGTCCAAATCAATAAACGCTGCCGGATGGTCCATATTTTCCGGTACTTCCAGATGTTCATCATTAGACAGGAATCGATTGATTAACATTCGTTCCGTGTACTGTTCTTGACTCGTCGCCGGAGGCAAAATCAGTGTCGACGGTTCTTCAAATATTAGGGAACAACCACTCATGACAACTGTAAAAAGTGTCATCAAACATATTATAACTGTTTTCTTCATGTTGCCTCCCATTCACTATTTTTCTACTATATCATATCTCACTGTGGTCGATTGCGAAAGTGTTTCCACCAAATTAACACTAAATAACGACAAAATCGAATCATTTCCACAAAAAATAAGCCCTTTTACGACATGCTTAGGTCGATAAGTATTGATTTTAAAGCCAACGACAGCAACGCTTTTCGATGAAATAAATACATTCATAAAAAAGCACACCCAAAAGCGCCATGCCTATGATGCCGGCAAACATGTTCGGATAGTCGCGACATTCCATGCCATCTAAAATAAGGTACCCCAGACCATCAAAGGAAGCAAAGGTTTCCGCAAAGAAGAGCACCGCCACCGAAGTCCCAACACTAATCCGAAGAGAAGTGAGCATCTGTGGCAAACACGCCGGCATGAGTAAATGGCGAAAAACCACCCATTTATTTTTGCTCAAGGTATGCATCGCATCCACGCTTTCCTGCGGAAGCTGATGTGCCGCATCACAAACGACAACAAAAATTTGAAAGAAAATGATTAGGGTGATGAGGATAATTTTAGGAAGGTTCCCTAAGCCAAAAAGCACGACGAGAATCGGCAAAAAAACAACTTTTGGCAACGGATAGAGAATCGCAACCAACGGATTGGCAATATGATAGAGGGTATTATTTCGACCGCACGCCAATCCCAACGGCACCGCCAAGCACACCCCTAGGAGCGTGCTTAAAAGCACACGCATGGCACTAATTCGAAATTGCGGCCACATTTCACCTTTCACGCAAAGCTCAGCAAAGGCTTCACAACTCATCCATGGCGTTGGTAAAAAAGATTTATTGAGCGCCACACTGGCAAAGTGCCAAACCAATAAAAGCACCGTAGAGGCAATAGTGACAGAGATTGCTTTATTCTTCATGCCTTACTCCCTTCCAAGAGCGCCTTTACTTTTGCACACTGCGCCACAAATTTTTGATCATAACGATCATGGGGTGTGTGGGTGTTATCGATAACCAGCGGCTGTGCGCTGTCTTTTCCGTAAACTAAGAGATGGTCGCAAATATATACCGCCTCTTCAATACTGTGGGTCACGAGTACCATCGTCACGCCACTTTCTACCGATAACCTCAACACTTCTTCTTGCAAACTTTCTCGTGTAAGTGCATCCAAGGCCGAAAACGGCTCGTCCATCAGCAACACTTCGGGATGGTCAATCAACGCCCGACCAATTGCCACACGTTGGCATTGACCGCCTGAAAGTTGCTTTGGAAATCGCTTTTCCATACCTTCCAGTCCCAATCGTGTCAATTCCTTAGCCACCCGCGCTTCAATTTCTTCACGCGGCACTTTTTTGAGCAAAAGCGGCAAGGCAAGATTTTGCCCCACCGTTTTCCAGCGAAAAAGCCCATATTGCTGTTGAATAAAGCTCACACCTTCCATTGGCGCCTGCGCTTTTTTTCCACGACAAAGGACTTCACCTTTTTGCGGACTTTTTAGCCCCGCCAAAAGATAAAGTAATGTCGTCTTACCACAACCGGAGGGTCCAATCAGCGCCCATCGCTCTTTGGGACGAATTTCCCAATTAAAATGATTGAGGATGGCATTGCCATCCTCATAGGTATACGATACGTCATTTAAATGATAACTCACAACACTCACTCTTTCACAAAGGAGGTGTCAACAAGGTCTACATAGCTATACACCTTTTCCAGCATTTGCTTTTCTACCATCCAGGCTTCAAGGCGAGCCACTTCTTGTTCGCTAGGTACTGCCCCCGGTGTAAAGGTTGGCATTGGATAGGTATCTTGAAGTTCAGCAGGCACTTTTGCCTTTTCCATCAAAAGGGTACGGTATTTATCCGGATTGTCATTGATATCAGTCATACTGTCTTGAAGCACCTTCACAAACGCATTAAGATCCGCTTTGCGTTCAGTCATAAAGTCGTTGGTTGCAAGATATACGGATTGAGAGAAGTTTTCATCCAAGGTGGTATCGTCAATTACTGCCACACCGCCCTTAGAAATGGCAAATGATGCCAATGGGTCCGGCAAAATAGCGGCGTCAATGTCCTTCCCTTGTAAAAGGGTTTCTACACGAAGCATCAAATCCGGCATATTCACAAGTTCAATGCTTTCAGCATCCAAGTCAAAATAATTTTCATACTGTGCCATGAGGTATTCCATCATGGTATTGGTAGAAATAGCCACACGCTTGCCGGCTAAATCTTCCGGCTTTGCAATACCACTGTTTGGTGCAGCGACAACCACAAAACGCCCCTCGGTTGGGTCTGCACCAAAGGCCAAGTTGATGACCTTGGTATCCGTTTCGGCTTTCTTCATCAAACTTTGAACAATCATATCATTCATCACAATGTCCAATTCACCAGCTTCTACCGCTTTGGATTGGTCAGAGCTACTCTTAAACGGATAAATCTCCACATTCAAGCCTGCAGCTTCAAACATGCCTTCTTGTTCGGCTGCAAAAATTGGTAAGCTATCTGCAATATTAAGCACACCCACACGAATCGGTGCATCGCTTTTTTGTTCTACAGCAGCAGAATCTACAGACGCCGGTTCCTTTGCTGCACTATCGGCAGGCGCCTCATTGTTACCGCAAGCCATCAAACCCACAGCCATCACACCGCAAAGCGCCATTGCACATAACTTCTTGGTCCACTTAAACATGTTCATTTAACCCCCATTATTTAATATAATTTATAAAATTCTCTTCCTTTTCGGAAATGTCAACACGAAGTCCCTCCGTGAAGGTTTCCAACAAATAAGATTGAAGCGCAACGAGCACCGGACGTTCGCCACCATAGTGGGATACATCCACCATCGCCATATCCATTTCAACGGCACGCTGTGCATCATGATACTTCATATCTCCGGTCACATACACATCCGCCCCGGCATACTTAGCATCGCCCAACAGGTCACAAGCGCTGCCACCGCAAAGCGCAACGGTTTTGACCATTCGCTCGGTATCCCCTGCCACGCTGACAACCGGTATATTGAGTGCCTGTTTAACGTCTGAGAGCCAATCCGCCATTCGCATTGGCACAGGCAAATCCCCAACACGCCCCAGATAAGCGCGGGATACACTGCCCTCGTTGACGAAAACGTCATACGCCACTTCCTCATACGGATGGGCACAACACATCGCTTCAATGACCGCATGCAGATGGATACGATCAACTAAAACTTCAAGACGTGCTTCTTCAACGGTTTCGACCTTACCAATTTCTCCAAGATATGGATTCGCTCCCATTTTCGGTACAAATTGCCCACTACCGACAACACTCCAAGCACAGGATTCATAGTCCCCTTGCGCGCCGGCACCTGCTTGAAACATCGCTGCTTTGACCGACTCTACATGGCTCGTTGGCACAAATACAACGACCTTATAGCGCGGTGTCTCCGCTGTTTTTTGCAAGCCCCTGATATGTTCAAGCCCCAAACGTGCCGCAAGCACATCGTTTACCCCACCTTGGGCAATGTCCAGATTGGTATGTGCACAGTACAGTGCAATGTCATGTTTGATACACGCCTGGCTCATGCGCCCTATAACTGTATCTGTACGCAAGGTTTTTACACCCTTAAAAATAAAGGGATGATGGGTGATAATCATATCGCAGCCACGTTCAATGGCTTCTTCTACAACCTTTTCGGAGGGGGTCAAGGCAAGCAACACATGCTGCACTTGATCCTCTGGGCCACCAATTTGCAGCCCCACATTGTCCCAGTCTTCTTTCAAATGTGTCGGCGCCAAAGTTTCCATGGCGCGAACAAGATCCTTTACTTGCATGGATTCATCGCCTCCCATTCTTGCCAAAGCGTTGTTAGGCGATCGTATTGCGCGGCAACATCTTCACGGCGATGACGCACTTCTTCCCACGCCGAAAGCAAACGTTCATCACTTTCTCTACGCGCAACAAAATACGCCTGCGTCACTGCATCACATGCTTTTGGCAATTCTACACCAAAATAACACATTGCCTCTGTATAGTGCACCGGCATTTCACTCGGCTCTAAGGTAAACACCTCATAGTAGTGATCGTTTTCGTAAACAACCATTTCATTGGTAACTTTGAAATCATGCGCCATGGCCCATTGGCGTAAAATCCACGGCGCCACATTCGGCGATACCACGATGCGCGAAAGCTTATTTGTAACCTCCGGACACGCCGACAAAATATCTGCCATGAGCCCTGCGCCCATACCGGCAATTGTTACAACGTCAACATCCCCCGGTGCAATGGCATTAAGCCCATCACCCAAGCGCAACTCAAGGACACTACGGTCCAAACACGCACGTTGCGCATTTTTATCAGCCGCTTCCAACGGCCCACGGTTGATGTCACAGCCAATGGCATGTGCCACCCGCCCCCGCTTCACAAGCTCAATCGGAAGATAGGCATGGTCACAACCGATATCGGCCATGCGCGTTCCTTCAGGCACCAATTGTGCCACTTGCTCCAAGCGTTTTGATAGCATGGCATCCTCCTATTATTTTAACATGATAAACGCTGCCTGGCGGCCAACGTCATCGCCCAAACGGCGACGGTGAGAAAAGAATAAGTCATCTCTTGCAAAGGTAGACACATCAAGGACGGTAATGTGTGCTCGAGGCACGCCCACGGTAAGCAACTGATCCACATTGGCTTGCCAGATGTTAAACAGGTATTTCCCGTTTTTGCGCGCTTTAAGCAAGCGTTCCGGACACTGGCTGTGTGCACGTACCGCCTCACTGACCTCCGGCCCCACTTCAAAATGGTCGGGGTCGATGGCAGGTCCGACAGCGACCAACAAATCTTTAGGGTCGCAACCATACGCCTGTTGCATGGCTTTCACCGTCTCCATGCAAATCCCCGCAACCGTTCCTCGCCATCCTGCATGACATGCGCCAATAGCATGTTTCACCGGATCATAGAAAAGCACCGGCACACAATCTGCAAAAGTCACAAACAATGCACGATGGGGCACATTGGTAATCATTCCATCCGCATCCCCCAAAGCAGTATCCGCCGACAGAAAGCCCTTACCGCCGTCTGCTTTTTCAACACGCAAAACAATATTGGAATGCATGAAATGCAAGCTCACCACTTCATCCGACAAAATATCAAAATGAGACATAAATCGCTTACGATTTTCTCGTACTGCAGCAAGATCATCGCCGGTATGAAGACCCAGGTTTAAATCGGTGTACGGAAAGGCACTACACCCGCCATGACGAGTGCTGAAGGCATGCGCAACACCATCAGCTTGTGTAAGGGCATCCGCTTCCAACCACACCATTTCTCCATTTGTTTTTATTTGATACATACTACTCACCCTTAAAACTGAGATCGTTCGATGTCATAAAGCGCCCGATAATGCCCATTATGTTGCATAATAAGGGAATTATGCGGTCCTTTTTCAATGATTCTACCATACGAGATTACATAAGAAAAGTCAAGTGCGTCGAGCATGGCTAGGTTGTGGCTGACGACAACCATGGTGCGCCCTCTGCCCCATTCAAGGAGTCGACCAAAAACACGCTCCGCCAAATCCTTATCAAGCTTTTGCAACGCCTCATCTAAAATAGCCACCTTCGGATTTTGTACAATCATTCGCGCAATAGCCAAGCGCTGGCGTTGACCGCCCGAGAGCATAGCTGCATTTTCAGCAAGTACCGCATCCAATCCTTCCGGTATTGCATGCACCACATCGTCCAATTCGACCATGGCAAGCGCCCGCCAGATGTCTTCATCCGATACGTTTTCATTGGCAAGTTGCATATTTTCGCGAATACTCGTATAGAAAAAGTAACTTTCCTGCTCAACGGTTGCAACCATCTGATGGAGGGTCGCCGGTGCAATGGCGTCCATCGGCACACCACCTAATGTCAGTCGTCCGCCATCCACTTGCCACAGGCCACTCAAAAGGTGTGCAATCGACGATTTACCACTGCCGCTTTCACCAACAAAGGCCACATGCGCCCCTTCCGGAATGTCCAAATCGAGATGTTCAATAAAGGCACGTCCCTGTTGATGATAGGAAAATGCCACATCCTCGGCACGAATTGCAAAGCCTTCTGGCGTTTTTTCCGCACTGTCACGGTGACGCGGGGTTTTCTCGTAAACCTCATGAATGTCCTTTGCTGCTGCGAGGGATTCATCCATTTGTAACACCGCTTCCGGCATTTGCATGATGGCTTCAAAGCTAGCAAGCACCAAAAGTGCCAGCATCGCCACATCAACGCCACCGATTTTACCGCTTTGTACCGATGGAATGAGCATAAAGAGGGCCAACAACATCGAAAGGTGACTCACCGCAAAAACTACGCGGCTCACCATTTTCTTTTTAAGACTCATCTCCATATGCAATCGTGTCATAGCATGCAGTTTATCATTTACTTCATGCTGCACGGATTCCAAAGTACTAAACAAGTGCAGATCTGCCAATCCCTGCTTATATTCCAAAAACTGTTCGCTCAAAGCAGTTTGCACCTCTGAAAGGGTATGCTTTTTCTCACGCCCGTGATGCACCGCCCAAGACGGCACAATAATCCCCGCAATCAATTGTCCGACCAACAGCATTGGAATCAAACGGGCATCATAGAACGCCAAAAAGAGCGCACAGACGGTATAAATGATGAGGCTCCCTAACGGTACACTCACCGCCTTAAGATAGAAAAACTGCAATACATTGATATCGCCAATAAACTGATTGTAGAGCTTACCTTGGCTGTAATGAGGAAAATCATCCGGTACCAAAGGTTCCAGCGTACGATAAAAATCTTCGCGCAAATGGCCTAAAATCTTAAAAGCAATGCTATGATTGAGCAAACGCTCCGCATAGCGCATCACCGCACGTCCAATCCCAAAGAAACGCACACCGGTAATCAATGGCATGAGCAACAACACCTCCGGCGTCAGCGCTGCTTTTGACAGTAAAAGCCCGGAAGTTGCCAACAGTCCTGTATTCCCGAGCACGGTAAGAGCGACCAACAAACTGCCCAAAATCACCTGCCAACGGTATGGCTTTAATAATTGAAACAACCATTTGACAGTCTTATTCATCGCACTTCACCTCCATGTCTTTGATATGTCCCCCTGCATCGACAAGCGCCTCATAGCATCCTTCTCGAACCAAGCAACCGTCACGCATCACAAAAATACGCCCTACCTTACGCAAGGTCTGTAAACGGTGCGCAATAATCCAACTGGTACGCCCTTCCAAAAGCACATCAAGCATACTCACCAACGCACGCTCACTTTCCAGGTCGAGGTTGTCCGTCATTTCATCAAAAAAGAGCACGTCCGCCTCACGATACAAGGCACGGCTCGTAAGCATCAACGCACGTTGCCCACCGGAAAGGGCTTGCCCCCCTTGACCAATGACCGTTTCGAGTCCATCCTTTGTCGTACGAAGCAAATGAACAAGGCCGGTTTGTTCGGCAAGGCGTGTGGCACGCGCCACTTCCGCCGCCGTTAAATCGGTTTTAAAGGCAATATTTTCGAGCACCGTACCACGAAAGGTATAGGGCGTTTGCAACACTGCAGATAGGCAGTTCTGATACGCCGCCAACCGCCACTCAGGAAGTGGTACCTCATTAACATAAATCGTTCCAGCCGTTGGTGTCAAAAAACCCATCGCAAGCATCATGAGCGTAGTTTTACCACTACCACTATCCCCAACAAAGGCCACACTATCGCCGTCGTTCACCGTAAAGCTCACATCATGCACGGCATCCGCTTCCGCCTGCGGATAACGGAAAGATACATGGTCAAAACGCACGCTACGCACACGATTGTCAGTATACTCACCATCCGGCATTTCCCAGGCTTCCATTTCGAGAAATTCAAAAATGCTTTTACTTGCCTCTTGGGCATTGATACCAGAATGAAAATATTGGCCCAAGGTACGCATTGGTTGATAGTATTCCGGTGCCAAAAGCAGAATATAGAAGCCCACCAAAAAGGTCAGTGTCCCGTTGCACAAACGGAGCCCCAGCCCCACTGCCACCATGGCAATGGAAATTGTCGCCACAAGCTCCAAGGCCAACGAAGAAATAAACGCCCATTTTTGCACTTGAAAAGTCGCCTTGCGATAAGCATCGCTGATTTCGCCGATTTTTTCTCCTTGACGTTTGCTACGGCCCAACTCTTTTAACGTCACCAAGCCTTGCAAAACATCCTGCAAAAAAGCGGAGAACTTCGTTAGAAGCACCCATTGACGCACACTTTCACGTTGGGTCCATTTCCCAATCAAAATCATAAACACAGGAATCAACGGCAAAGTCACCAACATAACAACGGCACTGATGGTATCTCTGGGAAAAATCACAATCAAGAACAAAACAGGAATAAACACGGCTTTGTAAAGTTGTGGTAAGTATCCACTAAAGTACGCCTCTAAGGTATCTACCCCATCATACAAAAGATTTAAAAGTTTCCCCTTTTGAACATCCTCAACCTGCACCGGAGATAAGGTTCCCAGCTTATTCACCAAACGCTCGCGCAGCGATTCCTTGACCGCACCGGCCAAGCGCAAGGAACACACTTCCTCCGCGCAATCCAACCCAATACGAACCGCAAGGGCCAATAGTGCCACACCAAAGGAAGGCAACAAATCTTGCAAGCCCTTTCCTTCCATGAACATGCCGTTTACAATCACAGCCACACACCACGTCTGAAGTAAAATCGCTGCTGCTGAGCCTAAACCAAACAGTACCGATAACACAAACAACGCACGATGTGCGCTTGCTTCACGCAACAATTTTTTATCTACCATTCATTCGCCCTCCTTTCATAAGGCCAATGCATCCCATGCAACAAAAAAACGCCTCCCAATCGAGAGGCGTTTTGAATCCCATCAATATTTGACATCGCTCTTGGTCACGCGTTTGCGGAACACATAGAAGGACCAAATTTGATAAGCCAATACAATCGGTACCAAGGTCAATGCAACTTTAGTCATAAAGCTCAAGGTCTTTGGAGAAGAAGCCGCATTGTAAATATCTAAGCTGTAAGCCGGATCGATGGTAGAAATCATGATGTTAGGGAACATCCCTGCAAACACACCTACCACACAGAAAGCGATTGCCAAGCCGATAAAGACGAATGCTTTACCACTGGCACGCTTCTTTGTAAAGAGCACCGAAAGAATCATAGATACCGCTGCAAGTGCAACAGCCATAAGTGCAATCATGCTATCAAACATATTACTTGCAAAGAATGCCCATACCACCCAAGCCACAGTGACAAGAATCATGAGAGGGCCAATTTTGTCGGCAATCTTTTGCACACGGTTCAATACAGTTTCTTCACCAACTTTAAGCATCATGTAGCAAGCACCGTGATACAAGAAAATCAAGGTGAGCATCACACCGCCCAAGAGGCAGAACGGACGCAAGAGGGTGAAGAAGGTCCCAGCATATTGCATATTTTCATCAATTGGTACACCGATGACCAAGTTACTTACCGCTACGCCCCAGAGCACTGCAGACAAGAGGGAAGAAACAGCAATCACCATGTCCCATTTTTTACGCCATGCCAAAGATGGCTTTTGACTGCGGAATTCAATCCCAGTCGCACGTAAAATCAAGCAAATCAAAATCAAGAACAGTGCCAAATAGAAGCCACTGAACATGGTTGCATACACATGAGGGAAAGCCGCAAACATTGCACCGCCCGCAGTAATCAACCATACTTCATTCCCATCCCAGAAAGGCCCGATGGTATTAAGCGCCACGCGACGTTCATCATCGTCCTTACCAACGATTGGCATGAGCGCCCCTACGCCATAGTCAAACCCTTCCAAGAAGAAAAAGCCAACGAAAAGCACCGTAATGAGAATAAACCAAAGAACATTTAAATCCATAACGATCCCTCCTCTGCAGCTTTAGGCTTCGCATCTTCGTTTTCAACGTTCTTTGCAGCACGTGCCAACAAACCAACGTCGATAATTGCAAGCACCAAGTATACCAAGGTAAAGCCTACCAAGGTAATGAATACAGACCCACCGCTTACGACTTGAGAAACCGCATCAGCAGTCTTTTGTAAACCATATACAATCCAAGGTTGACGGCCTACTTCAGTGAGAATCCAACCAAAGGAGTTGGCCAAATATGGCAATGCCATAAACGGCAAGAATACCATCATTAACTTAGAGCCCTTCACTTCACGTTTGGTCTTTACCATAAAGAGTGCAGCAAGTGCTGCAAGCACCATGAGGGAGCCGGCACCAACCATGATACGGAAACTCCAGAACATGAGTGGTACATCAGGAATGTAGTTGCCTTCACCGTATTCTGCTTCAAGTTCTTCTTGAAGATCGTTGATCCCTTGTACAGGTTCGGTGAAGTTGTTATGTGCCATGAAACTCAAAAGGCCTGGCACAGCAATTTCAAAGTTATTTTCTTTGTTTTCGGTATCAATACTTGCAAAGAGCGCAAGCGGTGCACTTTCTTCAGTTTCCCAAAGAGCTTCCATCGCAGCCATCTTCATAGGCACTTCTTTAGTCAAGTATTGCCCTTGCATATGCCCCACGCCGGCAACAGCGAGGGAAGCGATAAGAGCCATAATTGCCGCAAATTTGAAAGAAGCCTTCATCACATGGATGTTCTTCTTACGAACTAAATGATAAGCGCTAATCCCAAGCATAAAGAATGCCGCAGTGGCAAGACCGGCAGTAAATACATGGGCAAATTGATGGAAGAAATAAGAATTCCCAACGATTTCCAAGAAATTGTCCATTTCTACACGGCCGTTGTTCAGTACATAACCTTGTGGGTGTTGCATAAAGGAGTTTGCCACCAAAATCCACATTGCAGACAAGTTAGAAGCAATGGCTACCAACCAAATACTTGCAAGGTGAACCGCCTTTGGCAAACGGTCCCAACCAAATACCCAAATTCCCAAGAAAGTGGATTCAATAAAAAACGCCAAGAGCGCTTCGATTGCAAGTGGTGCACCGAAGATATCACCCATAAAGCGTGCATATTCAGACCAGTTCATCCCAAATTGGAATTCCTGAACCAAACCGGTTACAACCCCCATTACAAAGTTAATAAGGAAGAGTTTCCCCCAGAACTTTGTCATGGTTTTGTACTTAGGGTCGTTTGTTCTAAAATACTTTGTTTGCATCATCGCTGTCATAATGGACAAGCCCAAGGTCAGCGGAACAAACAAGAAGTGATACACTGTTGTAATCGCGAATTGCCAACGCGCCAACAATAAAGCATCAAACATAGTCTAACCTCCTTTTCATTCTCTCCTATAATCTCAATCGTTTCTTAGCGAACTGCAATCGCTTCAATCTCTACTTGAACGTCCTTTGGCAAGCGAGCCACTTCTACACAACCGCGCGCAGGCGCATCTTTTTCAAAATACTTACCGTACGCTTCATTAACAACACCAAAATTGTTCATGTCTTTTAAGTAAATGGTTGTCTTCACGATATTTTCCATGCCCACACCGGCTTCTGCCAAAATAGCCTTGATGTTTTCCATGCAGCGAGTCGCTTGCGCTGCCACGTCCCCATCTACCAACGCACCGGTAGCTGGGTCGATTGGAATTTGACCGGACACGAAAATCATTTCACCTGCTGCAACCACCCCTTGAGAATATGGGCCTAATGCAGCAGGTGCCTTTTCCGTTGCAAGGATTGTCTTTGTCATTGATATCACCTCCGTTTTTAATTATTCCTTATGTTGTCACGAATATATTGTTTATTATAAATCTTTATTGGCTGAAAATCAACATTATCTGCACTTGCGAGGACATATTTTATGCGTTTTTTTTCACGCGATTGAAAACGCGCCGCCTCCTGGCCGTGCAAATGCCCAAACACACAATAATTGATGCGATGCGCCAACAGCAATTTCTCCAGTTCAGGAATAATTTTGTTCTCTTCAAAAGGTGGAAAATGCATCATTGCAATGCGCAGCTCCGCATCCTCCGGAATTTGTTCTAAGCTCGCCTTTAATCGCAAAAACTCACGACGAAACATCTTCTCTTGATGCGCCACACCTTCAGGGTCTGACAATGTCCAACCACGTGCGCCGGCAATTGCCACACCATCCAACATTAAACAATCATTTTGAATGGCATACATTCCTTCCGGCAAGGCACGACGTACCTTCGCAATACTCGTCCACCAATTATCATGATTGCCGCGCACCAGCACCTTACGCCCCGGCAAACAGCCCAACCAATTTAGAGCAAACATCGCTTCTTCTAAGCGATTACCCCAAAAGAGATCGCCCAAAAGCAGCACCACATCATCCTTCTGCACCCGTTCGCACCAGGCATGGGCAATCTTTGCCGTATGCTGCACCCAATGCGCGCCAAATCGATCCATCGGCTTTTGCTTATCCTTTTCTAAACCGATTGAGAGGTGTAAATCCCCAATGGCCCAAAAGGTCACATTTTTTTCATTATTCATCAAAGAATAGCCCTCCCATGTCATCTTCGGTTCCCTAGCACGCACACATTGCACGACAATTCGAGCAAGCGTCGCACTACCACCCCTCAAACGCCATTATAAACATAAACAACCTTCAAGTTCAACCAATCAGAAATAATGGCAATAATCAATAAATAGTTAAAACGCCCCCTTCTTCCTTGATGTGTTTTTTAGAATACAGTAAAATAGAGTGGATTATCTTACAGGAGGAGAAGCAATGTTTCTTGAATATTTAAAGGTGCTGATTCTCGGGATTGTTGAAGGGATTACTGAATGGCTCCCGATCAGTAGCACCGGGCACATGATACTCGTTGAAAACTTTCTCAGACTCAACGTTTCCCATGCATTTTGGGAAATGTTCTTGGTTGTCATCCAACTGGGTGCCATCCTTGCCGTCTGTGTGATTTACTTCCATAAGCTGAACCCGTTCTCACCAAAGAAGACAGCGCAAGAAAAAAAAGCCACTTGGAAAATTTGGTATATGGTTCTGATTGGCTGTCTCCCAGCAGCCATCATTGGGCTTCCTTTGGACGACTGGCTTGACGAACACTTCTATAATTATGTGGTCGTTGCCATCGCTCTCATTGTTTATGGGATTATCTTTATTTGGATTGAAACCAAATACAACTATAAACCGACCGTCAACAGCTTTGAAGACATGTCCCCAATGACCGCCTTCAAAATCGGCTGCTTCCAGGTACTCTCTCTCATCCCTGGGACCTCCCGCTCCGGCTCGACCATCATCGGGGGGATGCTCGTCGGCACCTCTCGTACTGTTGCTACTGAGTTTTCCTTCTTTATGAGCATTCCTATCATGGCAGGTGCGAGCCTTTTGAAGCTGATTAAATTCGGCTTCCACTTCACTGCCAATGAACTCATGATTCTTATTTTCGGGATGGTCGTGGCATTTGTCGTATCCATCATCGCCATCAAATTCTTGGTATCCTACATCCAAAAGAACGACTTCAAGATTTTCGGTTACTATCGCATCATCTTGGGGATTGTCGTGATTATCTACTTCTTAATGAGCTAGTATATACAAAAAACGCTTTCCGCTTTGGAAAGCGTTTTTTGTATATCACCTCATTCACATTAACCCGGCTTCACCACCTATATTACAATTAACTCACCAATACAAATCAGTTTGAGGCATGCCTATGAAAAAACTATATTGTACCCATTGCGGCCGCCAAATCCCGATTAAATGCGGAATGATTCCTAATAAATGCAATTGCGGCGTTGAATTCATTGAAAATGATGATTCTCACCCTCAAAAAGTCATCAGAAACCTGCTATTAGAATGCCTGTTCATGTTGCCACTCTTTATACTACTCGCGTTTTGTCGCAGTCTGCTCCAAGACTCCATTGTATTATTTACCATTGCGTTAATTGCGCTTATTGTCAACCTTCGCATTGCCGAAACCATACTAATTCTTGCCGGAATGAAAACAATGACCAATATCGAACGCCGATGATAACATCCGCTACAATCTTCACCATAATTTCCGTAACGATATATAAAAAGACTCCCTGTGCGCACGCCTATGAAGGTGTGCACACAGGGAGTTTCACTGTTAACCTTGCATCATTGCCAACAATTCCTGCGGCGTATGTTCTTCTTTCACAAAATGGCGCTTCATCGTCTTCAAGCTTTGTGGCACCCCTTTAATAAGAAGGCTATTGCCTTCTTCTACCGAAAGAGTCACATCATAGCCTTCGTCACTAAACACCATTTCACTTAAATCTGTGTATTTCCCATAGGGATAAGCCAATACCCGTGGCGTTTTATCGAGATGTTCTTCAAACAATGCGCGCATAGTATTACAATCCTTCGAAAGAAAATCAACATATGACGCTACACTTTCCCCTTCCATTTGTAAACAGCCATCACGAATTGGGTCTTCATCCAAGCCCAAGACCTCATGAATATTATAGCCATGGCTCTCAATATCAATCACACCGGTTTTCTCCATCTTTGCAGCTTCCGCCCAGCTAAAATGTGGCGCCATGTTCTTGCCCGTATCCTTATAGGTTTCCTGACCCACTGTGGCACCAATCGCAAAAATTGTTGCCTTCATATTATATGCCTCAAGAATTGGCATCGCCAGCGTATAGTTGCTGGAATACCCATCGTCAAAGGTAATCACCACCGATTTTTCCGGTAGCTCCACACCTTCATTCACATACCGACGTAAATCATCAAAGGTCACAGCGGTATAGCCCGCCTCGGAAAGGGCTTTCATTTGCGCCTTAAACCGGTCCACCGTCATAATATCCCAGTTATCCGCAATTTTTCCTTCCACTAGATGATGATACATGAGAATCGGCACTTTTTTAGTCCTATTATCGTCAGCCGCAGGCATCTCATCTCCATACGGCATCGTCTCGCTATTTGTACGACCTTTGTCCACATAAGCGCCAAAATCATCCGGCACATAGG
>Scooby_p2__coassemble_505_pt1 | contig 25710 bp, 22 predicted proteins | sample Scooby_p2__metabat2_low_PE_036 | metagenome-assembled genome bin Scooby_p2
TTGGCAATGTGATACCACTTCTTGCACCAGCTACGACGAACTTCCTGAAGCTGCCAAGGCTTTTGTGGCGCGCGTGGAAGCTCTTACCGGCGTGCCTGTTAAGATTGTCGCTGTTGGCCCTGGCCGTGAACAGACCATTATCCGCGACCATATCATTTAATGATTTGAGGCGCATCTATGTCAAAGCAAGTTTCCTTTTTTAAAGGTGCACTTATTTTAACCATTGCCGGCGTTTTGGGTAAAATGCTGGGGGCGCTGTATCGTATTCCTTTTAACCGTATTGTCGGGGAAGAAGGGGCTGCGCTGTATGGCTTGAGCTATTCGGTGTATTCGGTGCTGTTTGCGCTTTCTACCGCTGGGGTTCCTCTTGCGGTGAGCAAAATGGTGGCTGTTTATGAAGAACGTGCGGAGCATGGTGAAAGTGTGCGTTTGATTAAAGCGGCGTTCACGCTGCTTTCGGCAATTGGGATTGTCATCGGCTTGATTTTCTTTACTCAAGCAGATGTGATTGCCCAAGCCCTCTTTAACGAACCACAGGCGGCGTTGAGCCTCAAGATGCTCTCTCCGGCGATGGTATTTAGCTGTCTGATGGCAGTGCTTCGCGGCTATTTCCAAGGGCACCAACAAATGGTGCCGACAGCCGTTTCTCAGATTTTAGAACAATTTTTCCGCGTTGGGATAATCTTCCTTGCGATTTTTCTTTTGGCCGGCAAGCCTCTTGAAGTGATTGTTGCAGGGGCAAGCTTTGGTTCCGCTGTCGGTGGGATTTGCGGTTTTACTTTCTTGGCAATTTTCTTTGCCAGATATTATAAGCGCAATCATCCGGTCAATGTGGTCGAACCACAGGCGCCTGAAACCACTGCACAGATGATGAAGCAGCTTGTGTATTATGCGATTCCGATTTCTATCGGGGCATTGGTGCTTCCAATTATGCAATTTATTGATTCGTCGATGGATATTGCTTGCTTGGAGGCTTCCGGGATGGCGCATGAACAGGCGCTGATTCAATACGGGTATTTGTCATCCTACGCGATGCCGATTATCAATTTACCGTTTATTATTACCACGGCGGTGGCGGCGAGTCTTGTGCCAACGGTGGCAAATTTGCATGAACTTAAGGATCAAGCGGGTGTGGATCATAATATTCGCACGTCCTTGATGCTTACCATTTTGTTAATGCTTCCGGCTGCCGCTGGGCTTGCAACCTTGGGGACACCGATTTGCGCGCTTCTTTATGACAATGCTCCATCTGGGATGGCGTTGAGCTATGTGGCCTTTACTGTTTTGGCGGTTGGGGTGTATCAGGTATCCGCAAGCGCCTTGCAAGGCCTGGGGCGCGTGTTGATTCCGATGAGTAGCTTGATTATGGGTGCTGTGATTAAGGTTGTCTTGAACTATGTACTCTTATCCCGTCCGGGTGCAGACATTCGTATGGCTGCTGTTGCAACGGTGATTGGTTTTTCTGTGGCAGCTCTCCACAATTTGATTCAGTTGGGTCGTATTGTAGGTTGGGGCTGGTTTAGCGCGAAGCAAATGGTGTTGAAGCCAATCATTGCTACTGCGGTGATGGCGGCTTGTGTTACTGTTGTAAAGCATTTCTTTGTGGATTTGATTGGAAATGCGTTGATGATTACCGCTTGTGGGATTCTTGTCGGTGTGATCAGCTATTTCGTTGTCATCTTTGTGATTGGCGGTATTGATCGCGATACCCTTGAAAAGGTGCCAAAAATCGGTCCAAAGCTCGCTCAAAAATGGGGCGGCAAGTAATTGTGAAAGTGTAAAAGCGTTTCTTCGGAAACGCTTTTTTTGTTAGGAGGATAGGGATGTGTAAGCAGACTGATATTATGCCGTTGCTTGATGTTGTGGAAACACTTTTGGCGCCGGACGGTTGTCCGTGGGATCGTGCGCAGAGTCATGAGAGTATGCGTAAGCATATGATTGAAGAAGCCTATGAGGTGTGCGATGCCATTGATACCAAGGATACAGATAACCTTCGCGAGGAGTTGGGCGATGTACTTTTCCAAGTGGTCTTTCATGCTGTCTTAGCGGCGCGTGAAGGGGCTTTTGATTTGCAGGCGGTTATTGATGAGGTGGTGGCGAAGATGAAACGCCGTCATCCACGCATTTATCCGCCGGCAAACGGTGCGGAAGTGCCTATGGATTGGGAAAGTATTAAGCGTGCCGAAAAGACAGAGAAAAAACAAAAATTGACTCTTCCGGAAGGGTTGCCGGTACTCATGAAGCTCGACAAATTGGTCGGAAAGTTGTTAAAAAAAGGTCTGTCTCCAGAGGACATGATGGCCCTTTGTGAGGACGAAAATGAGCGCGCGTTGTTGAAGGTTGTCTGGGATTATCGCGAGGAAGCGCGTCCTATCGAGCTTTCTGCTCAAAATCTGGCGAAGCGTATGGAATCGTGCCTTGTGGACACTGAAAAATAAAACCTATAAGCATTTTACATTGCAACAATGGCAAAAAACTTGTTAAAATAGCGATTTTCCGCTTTTCTTGCGGGAATCCTTGTGGTAAAATGCAAGCAAGCTATGGAGTTTTAGAATCCAAGACAAACCATCTATTTTAGGGAGGAAATTTCATTGAATAAATCCGAATTAGTTGCAAGTGTTGCTGAAAAGTCCGGTCTCACCAAGAAGGACGCTGAAAAGGCTGTTAACGCAGTATTTGATTCCATCACTGCAACCCTCGTTTCCGGTGAAAAAGTGCAATTGGTAGGCTTCGGTACCTTCGAAGTAAGAGATCGTAAGGAACGTCAAGGCCAAAACCCACAAACCAAGCAACCTATCACCATTCCTGCAACCAAGGTACCTGCTTTCAAGGCTGGTAAAGGTTTGAAGGATGCCGTTGTTGGCAAGTAAGTTTTATCTGTTATAATATTTTCCCTAAGCGCGCGCCGGCTCGGTTGCAGCTTAGGGTTGTTTTTTATCTCGACAATATAGTGCATGACAAGGAGGTTGGCAATGCGTATTGATAAGTTTCTCAAAGTGAGTCGCATTATTAAGCGCCGCACGGTGGCAAAAGACGTGTGTGACGGTGGTAAGGTCAAAATCAACGGCCGCGTCGCTAAAGCTGGGAGCGATGTGGCGGTAGGCGATGAAATCGAAATTCAATTTGGTGAAAAGTTGTTCCGTGCGCGTATTAAAGAGGTGCGTGAAACCGTGCCCGCAAAGGAAGCGGATACCCTCTATGAGCTGCTCGTCTAGGCGCTTGACTTGCGGATTGTTCATAAAAAAAGTATAATAAGGAGACACGCGGTAGTGCGTATGAAAGACGAAAGAGGTGAGCCTGTGGCTACAAAAAAGAATACGTCTTTATCATCACGATTGTCTCGTCAAAAAGTAAAGAACGAACAACCGTCTATTTTGCAGGAAGAGGAGAAAAAATGGAATTGGACGCAAATCCTTACCTTTGTTCTCCTGATTTATGTGGGCATGAGCTTTATGCACGGTTGTTTTGCCATTATTGATTTGAAGGCGCAAGAAAATGTGGTGGTGGCGCAAATTCGTGAGGAAGAAGTCACCAAAGAATCCCTCAAAAGCGAAGTGTCTCACTTGAAGACCGATGAGGCTGTGGAAAAAACCGCTCGTGAGGATTTAAAAATGGTAAAGCCTGGGGAAATTCTTTTGACCCAACGTGAAAATACTGACCAAAACGCTGCCGACGGCCAAACAGATTCGCAAGAAAATAGCAGTAAAGAGTGATTTGAGGGCGTTGTAGGCGTTGAGGTGTAAAGCCACGATAGTCCTTGACATTGCTTTCAACGCATAGGTATAATAGGTTTATATTGAGAAAATTTAACAATTTATAGGAGGCTAGCAATCGCATGTCCATTACAGTAGGGCAAATTTTATCTGGTAAAGTGACCGGTATTACCAATTTTGGCGCATTTGTAGAATTAGAAACCGGTGAAACTGGTTTGGTGCATATTTCTGAAGTTGCTGATACTTTCGTTAAGGATATCAACGAGCATCTTAGCGTGAATGACGAAGTAAAGGTAAAGATTCTGAGCATTAACGACAATGGCAAGATTGGCTTGTCCATTAAGCAAGCAAAGGAACGTAAAAAACCTCAGAAACCTTCTCCAAGTTTTGAAGATAAAATTGCACGTTTTATGAAGGACAGTGATGAGAAGCTCGCATCCTTCAACAAGAACATGAACGCGAAACGCCGTAGTGGCAATCGCTATTAAAAAACGCTTCAGAGCCGTTGCACCGCAGCGGCTCTGTTTCTATATGAAGAGAAATAATTGAAGGACTGGATAAAGATGACGATTGGTTTAATTGACATTGGTTCTAACAGTGTGCGTATGGCTTGGCTGGAAGGTGATGCTCCTCTTCCAAAGGAACGATTGCGTTATAGCCGTTTTGCGGAGCATGCGACAGCAACAGGCGTACTCAGTAAGGGCGCAGTGGATCGTACAATTGAAGCGATTTTTTCGTTGCTCGAAGAAGCAGAGGCAAACGGTGTGACCATTTGCCGCATCAGTGCAACATCGGCATTGCGTGAAGCAAAAAATCGTGATGAAATAAAGGCGTACATGGAACAGCGCTTGGGACGCGAAATCACTGTGTTGGCGGGCACTGAGGAAGCACAGTTTAGTTATGAGGGTGCCGTACAGGGCGTGAGTGTGCCGGGCACTGTACCGGCGGTTCTTGATGTGGGGGGCGGTTCGACGGAGCTTTGCTGGGGCACGAAAAACGGCGAAAGTGTGTCTGTACCGGTTGGAGCCGTTCGACTCAAAGAGTCCGCGGCACAAATCGGTCCGCTGACAAATGCGCTGGCACCGCTCAGTATAGAAGCACCAAAGGGGCGTGCATTGACCCTGATTGGGGTTGGCGGCACTCTGACCACAATGGCGGCTATTTTTGAAAATATGTCGTCGTATGAACCGGAAAAAATCCATCGTAAGTGTTATGCGCGTGAAGCCATTGAAGCATTAAACGCACGCCTGAAAACCATGAGCCTTGAGGAACGTATGGCACTTCCGGGTGTTAGCAAGGGGCGTGCAGATATTTTAAGTGAAGGGCTTGATATTGCCATTACAGTGATGCAGGCACTTGATGCGGAGCAATTGATCGTGAGTACGACCGATTTGCTCTATGGCCAGTTGATGAGGCTTAACCATGTCTAAGATGGCAACTTTACCGCTTGAAGTTTGCGAGGCTTGCCTGAAAAAGAATATCAAATCCGGAGATAAGGTTTTGGCAGCGGTGTCCGGCGGTGTGGATTCTATGGTGATGCTACACCTTTTGTTGACGCTTAAAGAGAGACTAGGTATTACGGTGGAGGTGGGCCATATTCATCACCACTTGCGTGTTGCATCTGATTCTGAATGGGAGTTTGTTGAAGCCTATTGTGTTGCGCAGGGGGTGCCTTTTCATGGTCGCCATATTGATGTGCGCGCGGCACAGGCTGAAGGCGGTCGTAGCATGGAGGCGGCTGCCCATCGATTACGCCATGCCGCTCTTCGTGAGATAATGGCATCCTGTGGTGCCAACTGTCTTTGTTTGGCACATCATGCCGGAGACCGTGCGGAAACGGTATTGATGAATGTGTTGCGCGGAACCTCTGTAAAGGGGCTTGCGGCGATGAGCGCACAAAACGGTGTGATTTTACGCCCGCTGTTGGATGTGACGCGTGCAGAGATTGAAGCCTATGCCATCGAGCATGGCATTTCGTGGGTAAATGATGAGAGTAACAGCGATACCACCATCCTTCGCAATCGCTTGCGCCATGAGTTGATTCCGTTACTTAGCGACTATAATCCCAATATCGTGCAGGCGCTCAATCATTTGGCGGAGAGCAGTGAGAGTGTGTCGGATTATATAGCGATGCAGGCGCAGACGTTGGAGCGAGAGGCTGTGGTCTTTAGGGCAAAGCAATTTTGTATGCTTCGCCGTAAAACGGTGATAGAAGCGCATGAAGCTGTGGTCAGCGCACTTTTGCGTGAAATGGCGGAAAGGATGAGCGCGGAACGACATAGTCTTCATTTTGAGATGGTGAAGCAATCGCTTGCACGCATTGAAGCAGGAAAAGGTCGCTATGATCTTGGGCAGGGTCGCATCATTGAGGTGACACGACAATGGATTTATATTGGTGCGGTGCCAACTGGTGATTGGCGACGTGAGGGCGAATGCTATGTGCATGATTTTTTGGAAGCGCGCTTGACCCTTGGCGAGAAGTCCCCATTTGCAGTGCGTTTTCCCCAGTCTGGGGATTGCATTTGTCTGGAAAACTTGGGGCATAAGCGTTTTAAAAAAATCTTTCAGGAAAAGGGTGTGCCAACTTGCTTAAGAGCCGTGTGGCCGCTTATCTATGACATTAAAACTAAAGAAGTAATTTGGGCGCCATTCCTTGCGCGGGCGTCGTTACTCATGTATTATAATAGTGTTACCTTTTCGGAGGTTGACTTGATGATAACAATCGCCGGTCAAAGCGAGCGATTGACTATTGAAGCAGGAAAATAGGAGGACGTATGAAAAATACAGCATGGAAAAGCTTTGCGGTATACCTCGTCATTTTTCTCCTGTTCTTTTCTATGATTGAATTCTTTGGTGGAAATAATAACACTGAAGAAGCGAAGCAAGTGTATGGAACAAACTACACTGAATTCATGGAAAACGTGGAAAAGGGCAAGATTAAAGAGGTGACCATCACAACCTACGATAACTATCAGGAAATTACCGGTACAACGAAGGATAAAGAAGTCTTTACAATGCCGATTTCCAAAAATGATGATAACTTGACCCAAAAGCTCGTGGACAAGGGCATTAAGGTGACCCAAGCGGAAACGCCTGAACCATCTCCGTTGTTCAGTCTTTTGAGTTCTCTCTTGCCGGTGCTCTTATTAGTGGGGCTCTTCTTCTTCTTTATGAGCCAAACCCAAGGTGGCGGTGGCAAGATGAACCAATTTGGGAAGAGTAAGGCTCGCATGACCGTGGATAACGGCAAGCGCGTCACCGTCCAAGATGTGGCTGGTGCCGATGAAGTGAAGGAAGAACTTGCCGAAGTGGTGGACTTCCTTAAAAAACCACAAAAGTTTAAAGCCATCGGTGCAAAGATTCCAAAAGGCGTATTGCTCTTTGGGCCTCCTGGGACTGGGAAAACTTTGCTTGCCCGTGCCGTTGCTGGGGAAGCTGGGGTGCCGTTCTTTACCATCAGTGGTTCCGACTTTGTAGAAATGTTTGTCGGTGTTGGGGCAAGCCGTGTGCGTGACTTGTTTGAACAAGCCAAGAAAAACAGCCCTTGCATCATCTTTATTGACGAAATTGACGCGGTTGGTCGTCAACGTGGTGCCGGTGTCGGTGGTGGTCACGATGAACGTGAACAAACCTTGAACCAGCTCCTCGTTGAAATGGACGGCTTTGATGCGAATGAAGGCATCATCATTTTGGCGGCAACCAACCGTCCTGACATCTTAGACCCTGCGCTCTTGCGTCCGGGTCGTTTTGACCGTCAAGTGACCGTTGGTCGTCCTGACGTACGTGGCCGCGAAGAAATCCTTAAAGTACACGTGCGTAACAAACCGCTGTCTGCGGAAGTGGATCTCAAAGTACTTGCGAAGCAAACCGCCGGTTTTACCGGTGCGGATTTAGCAAACCTTGTTAACGAAGCAGCGCTTTTGGCAGCACGTGAAGGCTTGACCGACATTACTCAAGAGCATTTGGAAAAATCCATTGAACGTGTTATTGCAGGTCCTGAAAAGAAGAACCGCGCGCAAATGAGTCAAGCGGAAATGGATTTGGTCAGCTATCACGAAGCAGGGCATGCAGTCATCGGTCATTATCTCGAAGGTTGCGACCCTATTCACAAGGTATCCATCATTCCTCGTGGCAGTGCCGGTGGTTATACCATGAGCTTGCCGGTGGAAGATCGCAACTATATGACACGTACGCACTTACTCCATGAAGTCACCATGATGCTTGGTGGTCGCGTGGCAGAAGAAATCGTGCTCGGTGAAATTTCCACCGGTGCATCTAATGATATTGAGCGAGCGACCAACACCATTCGTCAAATGGTGACCCGTTGGGGGATGAGTGATGAGCTTGGTACCATTTGCTTCGGTGAAGACGAGCAACAAGTTTTCTTAGGCCGTGATCTCGGTCATAGCCGTAACTATTCCGAAGCGATTGCCTTCTCCATTGATAAAGAAGTGAAGCGTATCATGGATGAATGTCATACCCGTGCGCATGAAATCTTGAATGCACATCGCGACAAGCTCGATGCGGTGGCAAAGGCCCTTCAAGAACGTGAAGTCATCAACGCCTTCGAATTCCAAGGTGTGATGGACGGCAAGGATTTGGAAACCATCGAACGCGAAGAAGCGGAATACTTGGCAAAACTCAATGAAGAAAAGAAAAAGAAAATTGAGGAAGCCAAAAAGAACGCACCTAAAGTGGAAGCGTCTAAGCCGGAACCTGCGAAGGTGGATGTGCCATCCTTTATGCAACAAAAGCCTGAACAACCAAAGGACGATGTGATTGCACCGGAAGATGCGCCAAAAGCGCCTGAAACGGAAACCGATGACGATGAGAAAGAAGTTTCTCATTGGGAAGGGTATCCGGGGCTCAAAGGTAAAATGACCGATGAAGAACTCGGCTTGCCATCTCACTGGCGTGATGAAGACGACAACAACAAATAACAATCATCAAAACCACAATCTGTTCTACAGATTGTGGTTTTTTTGTGTGATTTATTAGTGGGAAATCTTATGGAAATGATATGATTGCGTCAAACACTAGCTTTATGTAGGTCTTAGGACTATAATGAGAAAAAACTTTTTACAAAGAGAATGCACTTTTAGAGACCGAGAAAGAAAGAAGGTCATGTGATGTACAACATTGTCGATTACAAGCATTTAGGTGGCGCGACCCATGAATTGGTGGTTGAGGCACCACAATTGGCAAAGAAAGCAAAGGCAGGACAGTTTTTGATTGTGCGCATTGGCGAGGGAGAAGAACGTATTCCTTTGACCATTGCTGATAACGACCCAATAAAAGGCACAATTACCATCGTGATTCAAGCGCTGGGTCATTCTACCAAAAAAATTGTGGCACTTCGTCCGGGAGACGAAGTGGCAGACGTGGTGGGACCGCTTGGTCAGGCCAGTGAGATTGAACATTACGGCACTGTTGTGATTGTTGGTGGTGGTGTAGGGATTGCACCAATCTATCCGATTGCCCGTGACCTCAAAAAAGCCGGCAACCGCGTCATCGCCATTATTGGTGCAAAGAGTAAGGAGTTGCTCTTTTGGGAAGAAAAACTTGCCGAAGCGGTGGACGAAGTTCGCATTGCTACCGATGACGGTTCTGTCGGCCATAAAGGCTTTGTGACGGATTTATTGGCGGAGGCGTGTGACAATGAGCATGTAGACATTGTTTGGGCGGTTGGGCCAATGATTATGATGTATAACTGTGTGAAGGTGACCAAAGCCCGTGGCATTCGCTCGATTGTAAGCATGAATCCGATTATGATTGACGGCACCGGGATGTGTGGCGGCTGTCGAGTGCGTGTCGGCAATGAAACGAAGTTTGCTTGCGTGGATGGACCGGAATTTGACGGCGATTTGATTGACTTTGATTTGGCAATGAAGCGTGCACGTTTTATGCGTGATCAAGAGCAAGCTGCCATAGAACGCGACCATACCTGTAATATTGGTTTTCATGATCACAAAGAAGGGGGTGCAAAGTAATGGCCAGTCAAGCACCAAGACATGCGATGCCGGTTCAGGATGCAAAGGACCGTGTGAATAATTTTAATGAGGTGGCATTGGGCTATGACGAAGCAACAGCCATTGCTGAAGCCAAGCGCTGCCTGCATTGTGCAAATCCACGTTGCGTGCAAGGCTGTCCGGTACATATCGGGATCCCGCACTTTATTGAAGCCTTGGCAGAGGGCAATCTACCGGAAGCTGCTGCACGTTTGAAGAAGGATACCAGCCTACCGGCGGTTTGCGGACGGGTTTGCCCACAGGAAAATCAGTGTGAAGGCAAGTGTGTACTCGGTATTAAAGGCGAACCGGTGGCCATTGGCCGTTTGGAACGGTTTGTTGCTGATTGGGAACGCACCCAAGCTCCGAAACCGGTGGACATGCCGCAAAAGAATGGCAAAAAAGTTGGCGTCATCGGCGCTGGTCCGGCTGGGTTGGCGTGTGCCGGTAATTTGGCGAAAATGGGCTATGATGTTACCGTTTTCGAAGCCCTCCATACTCCTGGTGGGGTATTGATGTACGGTATTCCGGAATTTCGCTTGCCAAAGGATATCGTGCAGCATGAAATCAATAACATCCGCGCCTTGGGTGTGACCTTTGAAGTGGATGCCATCGTCGGGAAACTTTACGACCTTGAAGAATTGCACACCGAACACGGCTTTGATGCTTTCTTTGTAGGCACCGGCGCTGGGCTACCTCGTTTTATGAACCTAGAGGGAGAAAACCTTAATGGCATTTATTCCGCCAATGAGTTTTTGACCCGCTCTAACCTGATGAAAGCCTACGATTTTCCACACAATGCCACACCAATTAAGGTTGGTAAGCATGTCGCTGTACTCGGCGGTGGGAATGTAGCCATGGATGCCGCACGTACCGCGCTGAGATTGGGCGCAGAAAAGAGTTATATCATCTATCGCCGCAGTAAGGATGAATTACCGGCTCGCGCCGAAGAGCTTGAACATGCACTAGAAGAAGGTGTGGAGCTCAAGCTGCAACGCGCACCGGTGAAATATATCGGTGATGAGGACGATGTGGTTCAAACGATGGTATTGCAGAAATATGAGCTTGGCGAACCGGATGCCAGTGGACGCCGCGAGCCGATTGCCCTTGAAGGTGAATTTGAGGAAATGGACATTGATACGGTGATTGTCGCCATTGGTCAAGGACCAAACCCGATTTTCACCAAGAGCACCGAAGGTCTTGAATTAAACACCCGTGGTAATATTGTGACCAACGACAAGGGTCAAACCAGCCTGCCTTATGTCTTCGCAGGCGGCGACATTGTCACCGGCGCTGCTACCGTCATCAAAGCGATGGGCGCAGGGAAGGATGCCGCGAAGGCAATTGATGAATATTTGCAAGGACAAGAATAATCTTCTAAATAAAAAACGCCGACAGCAATGCTGTCGGCGTTTTTAGTACCATAAAAGTGTAGAGATCGAGCGTTTCATTTTGTACTTTATCCTCTGCACTTATTTTTTTGTGTGTGTGCAAAAAACGCCTTGCTGAGGCAAGGCGTTTGAAGATTGGATTAGTCTTCGACCACAAGTGGAACGAAGGTGAAGGTGCGGCAGTCAACCAAGCCGCGGTTGGTGAGGCGAAGTTCCGGCAGACATGCAAGCGGAATCAATGCCATGGTCATAAATGGGGATGGTAAGGTGCAGCCGATGACTTCCCAAGAAGATTCGAGTTTAGCGACGGTGGCAGCCATGTTTTCTGCCGGTTCGTCGTTCATGAGGCCGGCGATTGGGAGCGCTACACAGCCCAAAACTTTGCCGTCCTGTACGGCAACCATGCCACCGCCGCATTCAATCAAGGTGTTGGCAGCAAGGGCCATGTCTTCATCGTTGGTTCCAACCACGAGAAGGTTGTGGGCATCATGGGCCACGGTGCTTGCCATGGCGCCGTTTTTAATGCCGAAGCCTTTGACAAAGCCTGCACCCATGGTACCGGTTTCGTGGTGACGTTCGAGGACGAAGGTCTTGAGGATGTCTTGGTCCACATCGCTCTTTAATTCACCGTCTTGGGCGGTGAGGATGGCAAAGACTTCGCTGGTGCCAACGCGAGCAGGAATCACTTCGATGGCACGAATCTTCACAGCGTCCTTGCCTTGCGGTGCTTCAATTTTGAAGGTATCGGCGGTCACGGTATCCTTCAAGTGGATGGAGTGGCGTGCCCAATCCGGATAGGTGTATGGTGCAAATTCGACACACATCTTGCCATCCTTGGCCACGGTATCACCGTCGATGATGGTGCGAGTGACTTCCATACTTTCGAGGTCTTTGAGGAAGACGATGTCTGCACATTTACCTGGGGTGATGGAGCCGAGGTCTTGGTCCATGCGGTAGCATTGGGCGGTGTTGATGGTGACCATTTGAATGGCGGTGATTGGGTCAATACCGGCATCGAGGGCCACTCGCAAGATATAATCCAAATGACCGTGGCTAACGAGGGTATTTGGATGGGTATCATCGGAGATTAAGTTGGCGAAGCGGGTATCCACTTTGTTTTCGGTGATGGCTTTGGCAATCACAGGTAAATCCTGCCAAGCGCTGCCGTGACGAATTTGAGCATACATTCCGAGGCGCATTTTGGCAATGACATCCTCCGGACGGGTGGATTCATGGCAGCAACGAATGCCACTGGCGATGTAGGCGTTGAGGCCGGATTCAACCTCCGGCATGGAGTAGTGACCGGTTGCCACCTTGTCAGCTTTTAGAGTGTTGCCGACAATTTGATGGGCATGGTCGGTGCCGGCAAGAATGCCAGGAAAATTCATCATTTCGCCAAGACCCACAATTTCATCCCATTCCATGGTTTTTGCCACATCCTCCGGTCCGACAAAGCTGCCGGTGTCTTCAAAGCCCGGTACTGCAGGCACGCAGGATGGGGTGACGAACATGGCTTTGAGCGGCGTACGCTTGGAATCGTCAATCATGCACTTGACGCCGTCTAAGCCCAAAACATTGCAGATTTCATGAGGGTCTGGATAAATACCCACGGTGCCGTGCGGAATCACGGCCTTGGCATATTCGCCCACACTTAACATAGAGGATTCGATATGAATATGACCGTCCAAGAAGCCTGGTGCCACATATTGGCCGGCGGCATCGATGACCTCGGTGCCTTCGCCAATGCAATGGCTTGCATCGCCCACCAAGGCAATGCGCCCTTCACTGATGGCAATATCTACCCTGTCCATGATTTCAGCAGTGCAGACATTTACCAGCTTGCCGCCGCGAATGACGGTATCGGCAGGCTTTGTACCACCGGCAACAGCCACTAAGGTTTGACTGACTTCCCACAACGGTTTTTTGCAAAAATGGTTTAGCATAGAGATGCTCCCTTCATTTTCTGTATTTCTATAGGTATTGTGTAAAATGCCATACCTTCAGTCTAGTTGTAAAAAACGTAAAATGCAATAGCAAACCATCCTGGCAAATTTGGTAATAGTTGGGACAATAAAAAAGCACACCCGTTGAGGGTGTGCATGATTGGATGAATTAGAAAGAGAGGAATTCGTTAGGGAGTAATTCAGCAAGTTCGGTAATATCGATGCTGATGTCACCGCGAGCGATGATGTAGGTTGGTTTGCTCCAGTCAACCGGTGCATCCTCGGTTTCTGTTTTCCAAATAATGGTGTATTCTACAATGCTGGTTGCATCGGTATCTTCCGCATTGGCTTGCCACCATGGACCTTGCAAGAAAGCATCGCTTGGGGTGCCTTCGTTGGTAGGAATACGATACATCCCGTTTTGGAGGTATGGTTCTTGGGTTACTTTAACTTGAGTATCTTTCATTTCTAAAGTCTCCTAAATATCGAATATATTTTATACTAACTATAGCATACAACACCCGCGAAAAAAATCCAATATAGAAAGATGAACTTGTTTGCTAATTTCATTGCATCTTGCGGGGATTGGCGCGTGTTTAAGAAGACACTTGCATGCGTGGTCGTTCGCGATAATCACGGTTTTGTTCGGACCTTCCACAGAGAAGATCGGCTAGATTTTGGCGGCGAATATCACAGTTTAAAAGAGCGGTTGCCTCCTCGGACAACAGGCGTGCATCTTTAGCGGTGTTGAGAACAATAGGAATGTCTTTGGAACGGGTTTTGAGCAAGTGCCGTCCTTTTTCTGAAAACCCTAAAACACGTATATAGTCAGGGCTACTCGGAGGCTCCGGTAAAGGCGAAAGCAAGGCAAGCACCAAGCGTTTGATACGACTTCGGGTATAGTGTCGTGTTTGGGCACGACTGAGAAGGTCTGAGAAATCATCGGCGTGATGCACTGCCTCAAAGAAACGATGCTCCCAGCCGTCACGAATACCAAGGCGGATCGCCACGGTCTCGGCACTCATGCCGCAGCAAAGTACCTTGAGCGTTGTAAGCAGTGGCGCGTCGTTTGGATTGTGCACCGCCTTTGCGTAGGTGCGTGAAAGAACCTCCATGCTTTCCTTTGGTAGATAGGGCTCAACCTCATCGAGGGCGTCGGGCAAATGGGCGCGAATAGCACTGGCGCTCATCATAGCACCTTGAGGCGCATCGGAATGATGGCTGACTTCGCGACGAACGAGATGCATCGGAATTTCATTTGGCAAGGCCAAGCGATAGTGCAAGGCCAAGCGATCGTTGGGCGCCTCTTTCCCTAACGCCAAGCCGGCATTTGCCAGAAAGCGTTGGCTGGCTTCGGTATAACTTAAATCGGAGGAAGCCTGAATGAAGGCATCATAATCAGCTTTGTGGGTGCGTAGATACGTAGCCTGCGCCATAAGCCGCGCTTCGTCGGCCGATTCACTGCCGCAGTATAGTGTATCCAGCGGCGCAAATGCCAATAACGTCGCCACGCCACCCTGTGCAAAGCCTTCAAGACTCGCCGTTGCATATACTTGAGAAAGCTCCAATACCACATCCACACCATTAGCAAGTGCCATCTCTGCACGCGTCCATTTATCCACACAGGCCACTTCACCACGCTGACAAAACGCACCACTCATTACCCCAACAATCAACGCATCAGGGGTTTCGGCACGAATGGTGTCAATAAGATGACGATGCCCATTATGAAAAGGATTCCACTCGGCAACGATTCCAATGGTTTGCATGTTATTTTCTCCTTTGCGCGTATTTGTGTTTATTTTAATATAATAAAGGGGAAAAGTGAAGTTGTGGTGATTTGTTAAAATTTGATTGCGTGTATTCTTAAAGAAGAATATTTTATATGAAATTCCTTCATAATCAGAAAATTTTTAGGATGCATAGGTGGCGTGCTTGTACTACAATAAAGAACGCAACAATAAACGGATACAGCATGGGCGTGGGTTCATGCTGATTTTTATGGAGGGAAAACGATGCATCTTTTTCATCAATTAAAGACGCATGCCTTGGTGACAAGGGTGCAGCGTATGATACAGAAAATGCCGCGCTGGTTGGTTGGGATGTTGCTCCCAATGATGATTGCGCAGATGATTACGATCTTTTATAATACCACAGATACTTTTTTTGCTGCGCGCTTGGGGACGAGTGCGGTGGCATCGGTGGGCTTGGTTTTTTCAATTCAGGTGATGATGCAGGCGATTGGATTTGGGATTGGTAGCGGTGCGGGAACGCTTGTTACGCGTGCTTTGGACAGCGCCAATCTTGAGAAGGCCCAGCAGGTATTTAACAGTGCAATGGTGATGGCATTGACGGGGGCTTTGGCGCTGATGGTGCCGGCGCTTTTAGTGCTTCCGGATCTGATTCATTTTCTCGGTGCGACTAAAACCATGATGCCGTTTTGTATGGAGTATGCGCAAATTATTCTGTTGGGCAGTCCGATGATGTGCTTGCAGAGTGTGGTCTGTTGTGTGCTTTTAAATGAGGGCAAGGGCTTTGCCGCTGTGCTGGGTTTAGGCAGCGGTGCATTCTTTAATGCGGTATTGAATCCGATTCTTATTCATTATGCTGCAATGGGCCTCGCAGGCGCGGCTTGGGCAACGGTGCTCGGGCAAGGGGTGAGCTTCGTTGTCTTGCTGTATGTTTTTTTGAATCAACATTATGCCCTTTGTTTGGATGTGCGTAGTGTGAGCACCGATTGGCAAAGCTATCGAGAAATTTGCGCGAAAGGCAAGCAAACCTTTTGCCGTCAAGGCACGGCTGGGGTGATGGCAGTGGTGTTAAACTTTTGTGCGGCCTCTTTTGGCGATGCGGCGATGGCCTCGGTTACCTTGGCCAATAAAATTGTGCTTGTGATTCGTAATGTGGTTGTTGGCGCCACCTTGTCCTTTCAGCCGGTGGCAGGCTTTCATATTGGCAGTGGCTTGCTTTTTCGACTGCGTGAGATTTTCATGGTCAGCGCGCAGCTCGGTGCGGGCATCTGCTTGGTCGCTGTGGTGCTTGTGGGGCTTAATGTGGAAATGGTGTTTAGCTGGTTGCGTGACAATCCGGCGGTGGCAGCGGTGCTTAAAAATGCTGTTTTCAGCGCCTGTGTGGTGACACCGTTTGTGGCTTATTCCAATGCCTTGGGGCGTGTGTATCACTTTTTGGGTGAACGATTCCGTCCGGTGTTGTTCTTTTTAGGGCGCTATGGGATTTATCTGGTTTGCGCCGGTTTGGTCCTATCGTCCTTTGCGGGCTTTCACGGCATGACAGTGACCCGTTCTATGCTCGATGTGGCAACCTTTATGGTGTCACTGCCGTTACAGTTTACGGTGATTAAAGGGATGTCCGGCAATAAATAGATAGAAAAAAGGTGCTTCAACTGTGGTTGAAGCACCTTTTTTATTTAACGCATGACCATACCAACTTTGCGTTCATTCCAAATACGGTCGAAAGTGGCGGCGTCTTTCCAGTATTGATAGGTTTCGCCGCGGTTGTAGTAGTTGTATGGGTCGCTAATGAGGTAGCCTTTGGCTGGGTCGTAGCCGTAGACAAGCACGGCGTGGTTGTTGTAAACGAGGCTTTGGCGTTGGCCGTCAATCCAGAAGGTGCGGTAGCGTGGTGCTTCCCACCAGAGGGTTTCGTAAGCCACTACGGTGTGTCCGGCAAGAAGCTCTTGGCGTAATTCCTGCACGCTTGCGCCGCGAAAATCTGCGCATACGGTGGCGCCGTTGCAATAGCTGTTGCAGTATGTTGCGAGGGCTGCCGGATAGATGGTGGTGCGCTTATTGGGGTCCACCACATAAGGGGAACCGACAAAGCCATATTCCGGATTGGTGGCAGCGTGGGGAAGACCGGCCAAATAGGTGCGTGCGTCAATTCCTTTTGCATAGCCAAAAGCTTTGAGCCCCATTAAGGAGCTAATCGGTTCACAGCCTACCCATGCTTGAATACCGTCGATTTGGCTGATATAAGGTACATAGCTGACTTGATGCGCGTTCGCGACTTGAGTGAGCACGCCGTTCGCATCGGCGGTGTAGGCACCGACGGTGGTGTTGGTTTGCAAATGCTTATGGCGGTCAACGCTGTAAAGATTCCCGTCAATGTCGTGAATCCCCGGCGTAAAGGTTGTATTTAGCCAGTCGATGCCACGCCATTGTTCAACGCTTTCCGTGAAACTGTGCTGATGGTCAACGGCTGCCTCGGCAATGGTGACTGCTGCCCAGAAATTTGGACGCACATCGGTGAACCGACCGAGTCCTATGAGCTTTTTTGCTTGGGTGGCATCGCCGGAGCGGTTGGTGACGCGGTTAATGATGGCGCAGGCTTCGGCGCGGGTGAGGCTGCTTTCTGGTCTAAAAGTGCCATCCGGATAGCCGCTGAGCCATCCTAAGGCAGTCGCTTTTCCGATTTGTGCAGCCGCCCAGTGATCGCTTGGCACATCACTAAAGGAGGCTGGTGCATCCGGTGCATTCGGTGCAAAGCGCACCAATACGTCTACAAGCTCTGCGCGAGTGATGGCATCATCCGGTCGGAAATGGTCGCTGTCATCAAAGAGGCCGAGTTTGCAAAGTCCGCGGGCAGCTGCCTCGTACCATGCACCTACACGCAGGTCCGTATAGTGGCAATCGAGGGTGCCGGCTTGTGGATTTTCGAGGAGGTTGGAAATAATGCCTGCTGCTTCAGCACGGGTTACCGCACGTTCCGGACGCATTGTTTGATCTGGGAAGCCGTTAATGTAGCGAATATGCGCTTCGCTTAAAATGGGTTTTACAGTATCGGGGGAGGTGTCGGTGTTTTCGGAAGCAAAAACCGGTCCGGCTATAAGTGCTACTGATAAGCAAGCCGTCAAGGCAACAGTGGTCAATCGTCGTAAAATAGGTCGCATAAAAATCGCCCCTCTCCTTTTTGTTGTGTTCATTTTAAAGGAAAACGGACGCAAGCACAATGCTTCAATGTATAGCTTGCGTGAATTTTGGCATGAAGAGGCACCCTTCTGCGATGTCGTTGAAAATTGCATGTGAATATATCGGAAGGCACAGGCAATCGGTGGATTTTGTGGCGTAGCACTTATATAATAGAAAGAAGATAACCGTCGGTAAGTAAAGAGAAAGGGTGAGGTCGTGGTGAATGCGTATATCAAGGAGATGGAAACGATTCAGGCATTGGAGCAAGAGGACCGCGAAAATGGCGTGGTAGGGTTCTTTGCTGAGGTGGTGTTGCGTGGCGATGAGGAAAAGCGATTGTTTTTTAAGACGCATACATTGACTGAGGCATTAAAAAAAGCGGAAGCGGCGGTAACGCCGGGGACACTGGTGGACATTCGTTTGACACTGTGGCACGTAGAGGGTGGCATGATGCGCGAGGTTGGTGCCTTTAGCCATTTGGCCGCCGATGCGGTATGGATGCACGAATATCGAGAAGAAAAGCAAACGCGTCAATTGATTTATACCTGCAAGCTCAGAAATCGTGCCAATGGGTAAAAGTGAGCGTGTATTTGCAGGCAATAAAAGCAGCGGTGGCTTCCCGATGTGGGGGAAGTCACCGCTGCTTTTATTTGTTGGCGAATGGTGTCAGCGGATGACCATCCCCATTTTGCGTTGGTTCCACAGTGTTTCAAAGGTTTGGGCGTCGATCCAGTATTGGTAGACTTGCCCCGGCATATTGGGGTTATAAGGGTCACTGACGAAATAGCCGAGGGTCGGGTCGTAGCCCGCAATGAGGCGCACGTGGTTATTGGCGACCATGGATTGCCAACGCCCGTCGATGAGAAACTTTCCGTGACGAATCGGTTCCCACCAGTAGGTTTGGTAGGCGACGATGAGATTGCCACAGAGGAGCTCTTGTCGTACAGCGGCAATGGAGGCACCGCTAAAATCGGCACAGGCTACTGCACCGCTGCAGTAGGTATTGCAATAGGCGGTGAGGGGGCGAGGATTGATGGAGCTGTAACGTCCATCGGAGTGATAAGGAGAGCCGACGAATCCATATTCGGGATTGGAATCGGCATAGGGCAGACGGGCGAGGAAAGTGCGTGGGTCAACCTCGGTGGCAAACCCCTTGGCGCGCAGCCCCATGAGGGATGAGATCGGCTCGCAACCTACGGTGGCGCCGAGCCCGTCGAGCATACTGATGTATGGTACACTGGACTGGTAGTGCTGTTGGGTGGCGGTGAGGCGACCTTCCATATCGGCGATATAGGCACCGACGACGCTGTTTCGAATGAGGCGGCCGTAGCGATTCACAGCATAGAGGACGCCGGAAATATTATGTGTGCCGGGGATGAAACTCAAGCTGTCGTAATCAAGCCCGTCCCAGGATTCGCTTGCCATGGCACCACTTGCTGCGTGAGGCACAGTGGCCTCGCAAATGGTGGTGCCCGCCCAATGGGAGGCAGACACATCCTTATAAAGCCCTAAGCCAAGCAAAACTTTTGCACGGGCGACATCACCGCTGCGTCCGGTGATACGGTTTAAAATGGCGCAGGCCTCGGCACGAGAAAGGCTACGCTCGGGACCAAAGGTACCATCCGGAAAGCCGCTCACCCATCCCAATGCTACGGCTTTGGCAATGGATGGTGCGGCCCAGTGGTCTTGAGGGACATCGGGAAATTGCGCGTTGCCCTGCGCATTGGGCGCAAGATGGACGAGAATGGTCACAAATTCGGCACGGGTAATGGCATCCTGAGGGCGAAAGCGGGGTTCGTTTTCAAGCATCCCCAAGCGCGCTAAGGCGCGTACCGGTTCGGCAAACCAATCACTGTTCTTGATATCGGTAAATGGCACCATGCCGGTGCCGCTTTCGGGGTCAGCCAGCAAGCGATGAATCAAGGATACCGCCTCGGCACGGGACAAAATCTTGCTAGGTTGCATCGTTCCATCGGTAAAGCCTACCATATATTTCACATGCTCAGCAATTAGTGCCGGTGGAAGTGGGGAAGCGGCAGGCGGCTCCTCCGGTTGCGGTGTCGGCGTATCCGGCGTGCTCGGTGGCAGCGGCTCAACCGGTGCGGTTTCCTCTCCGGAAGCATCGATGGTTTCCTCAACAGATGTTGAGGCTTCCGGTGTCACAGTGTCTTCCGTTGTTGCAAGCACATCCTCGGTGGCGAGGGCTGCAGTTGGTCCGGAAAAGACCATGGCGCATAACAGCACCATGGCCCACAAGCGGTGGCGAAATAATTTCATGATGGCCCCTCCTTTTTAAATAACAGGTGTCTTTTTTGTAGTATACGCCATCGCGCGCAATGTATACAACGATAGTGGAATGAAAATCCTCTTCAATAAATAATAGGGAAATCCCCAAACCGTCCCTTGACAATTGTATGAAGTGCACTTATAATTATACGGGTTAGAGTGTTTAATGCACAAGGAGAGATAAATGGCTTTAATTGTAGATTTATCCACACTCAGACAAAATCCGGGGCGTCGTCAGCACGAATCCTTACAAACGGATGTGTTGGCAGGTTTAGACGCTGCACTGACCTTGAACGGTCCTGTGACTGTTGAGGCTGATTTTGTCGGAGGTGAACGCATGGTAGAGATGCAGGCGCGTGTTCAAGCCAAGCTTGATACAGTTTGTGATATGTGCCTGGCACCTGTATCTTACACATTAGACTTTGAGATTTCCGAAACGCTCATGAGCGCCCACGATGTGGATGTGCTTTCTGAACACGGCGGAGATCGTGAGGCGTATGAATCCGAAAATTGGATTTATGATGATGTGCATTTGGACTTGAATTATCTCGTGCTAAATGCTATACTAACACAGTTACCACTTCGACATTTATGTCGACCTGATTGTAAGGGCTTGTGTCCACAATGTGGCGCGAATCTTAATGATGGCCCTTGTAATTGTGAAAATACAGAAATAGATCCTCGTTGGGCGGCGCTCATGCAGCTCAAGGATGAATGATGGGGGAGGTGTAATAGATGGGATTACAAAAAAGCAAGCGAGGCAAATCTAGAACTCACAGAAAACGTAGCGCATGGTCCAAGCTCGACTCCGTTCAGTCTATGACCTGCCCTAACTGCCACGAACCAAAGCTTCCACACCACGTGTGCCCTTCTTGCGGTTACTATGATGGCCGTAAAGTTGGTACCAAGGCTGAAGCTGCTGTTACCGCAGAAAACTAATATATTCGAGCGACCGGTCAAGGAGTATCTTGACCGGTTGTCTTATTTTATAGCACTTTTTTAAATGTTCAGCTATTTTAGGAGGAAACGATGTTAGACCAATCGAAAATCCGCAATATTGCTATTATTGCGCACGTTGACCATGGTAAAACAACCCTCGTTGACCAGATGCTGCGCCAGAGTGGTACCTTCCGCGCCAATGAACAGGTTGCAGAACGCGTCATGGATTCCAATGACCTTGAAAGAGAAAAAGGCATCACCATTCTTGCGAAAAATACCTCTATTGATTACGAAGGCCATCGCATCAATATTGTTGATACCCCAGGGCACGCCGACTTTGGCGGTGAAGTAGAACGTATCATGAAAATGGTCGATGGGGTACTCTTGGTAGTAGACGCCTACGAAGGCTGCATGCCACAAACCCGCTTTGTACTCAAAAAAGCATTGGCAGCTCACTTGACTCCAATTGTTGTCATCAACAAGATGGACAAGCCAGCGGCACGCCCAAGTGAAGTTATTGATGAAGTCATCGACCTCTTTATTGACCTCGATGCGTCCGAAGACCAGCTCGACTTCCCTGTGCTTTATGCCAGCGGCGTGAAGGGCATGAGCAGCGATGACCCAGACCAACTCGGCGATACCTTACAGCCTTTGCTCGACGCCATCCTAAAATATATTCCAGCGCCAAAGGGTGACACCGAAGGGGCCCTTCAAGCCCAAATCACCCTCATGGATTACAGCGACTTTGTCGGTAAAATCGCCATTGCTACCATCAATCGCGGTGTGATCCACACCAACGATATGGTATCTATCATGAATCGTGACGGCAAAGTCCGCAATGTGCGTGTGACCAAGCTCTTTGGTTTCAAAGGCCTCAAGCATGTGGACATCGACGAAGCCGGTGTCGGCGAAATCGTTGCCATCTCCGGTCTTGGGGAAATCAACGTTGGGGAAACCATCTGTGCTCAAAATCAACTTGACCCAATGCCATTTATTAGCATCGAAGAGCCAACCCTGGAAATGATGTTCCTCATCAACAACTCTCCGTTTGCCGGCAAAGACGGCGAACCAATCACCAGTCGTAAGCTCCTCGCACGCTTGCAAAAGGAAGCGGAAAGCGACATTGCTCTTCACGTGTATGAAACCGACAGTGCCGATATGTTCCGCGTAGCTGGCCGCGGTGAATTGCACCTTTCTATCTTGATTGAAAAAATGCGCCGCGAAGGCTTGGAATTCCAAGTATCCAGTCCACAGGTTATCATTCGCGAAGAAAACGGCATCAAGATGGAACCTTACGAATACGTCACCTTGGACGTACCGGAAGAATACATGGGCGCCGTTATGGAAAAAATGAGTGCGCGCAAGGGTGAAATGAAAAACATGCAAAACCGCAACGGTGAAGTGCGTTTGGAATACCTCATTCCATCCCGTGGCTTGGTCGGCTTCCGCACCCAATTCCTCACCGATACCCGTGGTTACGGCATCATGAATGCCACCTTCGAAGAATACCGCCCATACAGCGGCTATATTGAAGGCCGTCGTACCGGTGCTTTGATTGTATTTGAAACCGGGACTTCCAGCGCTTACGGCCTCTCTGCCGCAGAAGACCGCGGTACCCTCTTTATTGGTGCCGGCGTAGAAGTTTACGAAGGCATGATCATCGGTGAGTCCAACCGTGACCAAGACATCGCCGTCAACGTCTGCAAAGGCAAAAAGCTCACCAATACCCGTTCCGCCGGTAAGGACGACGCCATCCAGCTCAAGAGCCCACGCGACATGTCCATGGAACAATGCATCGCCTTCTTGAACGAAGACGAATACCTCGAAGTCACCCCAGCCACCCTTCGCTTGCGTAAACGCTTCCTCAAAGCGGACGACCGCGCGAAGTATAACAAAAACAAAAAACTCAGCCGTCAACAAGAAGGCTAATTGACTATAAAGCAAACGCTGCTATCCGCAAAAAGGAGAGCAGCGTTTTTCTTGTACGGCCTCACACGTTGTGCTATACTACAAACGAATCAACACGAAAGGGGTGGAAGGATGAAGATCTTTTCCTGCAAATAATTACTGACGCAGCTTCCTATATACGATAGGTGAAGTGCGTCCATTTGCAAGAAAGAGCTTTCATTCCTTTGATGTGGCCCCGTAATCCGTGTACCTATGTGGTGCAGCGGTTTATTTGTGTATATCATCAGAGCTTGCGAGAGACCTTTCTTGCAAGCTCTGTTTTTTTGCGTTTATGCAAAGGAGGAATGATGATGTCACTGATTCGTGTAAACCAGTTAACTTTTAGTCATCCGGGGCAACTCATGCCCCTTTTTGAAAACGTGAGCCTTGATTTGGATACCGATTGGCGGCTTGGTTTTGTCGGGCGCAACGGGCGCGGCAAGACGACCTTTTTTAAGATTCTCATGGGAGCATATGAAGCCCAAGGCAGCGTCACTGCCAGTGTGGCATTTGATTACTTTCCCTATGAGGTCGCCCATCCCGATTGGCTTACGATTGATGTACTCAATGAGATCACGCCTATGGCTGAGGAATGGCAGCTTCGCCGTGAGCTTTCCTTGCTTGGAGTGAACGACGATGTTCTGTGGCGACCTTTTGAAACCCTTTCTCAAGGCGAGCAAACCAAGGTGCTTTTGGCGATGCTCTTTTTGAACGAAGGGCGCTTCCTGCTCATCGATGAGCCGACCAACCATCTAGATGGTCAAGGGCGCAGACTTGTGGCAGACTATCTGCGTCGCAAGAAAGGTTTTATCCTAGTGAGTCACGACCGCACCTTTTTGGACGGCTGCGTGGACCACATCATGGCGCTGAATAAAACCAGCATTGACGTACATCAAGGAGATTTTTCCACATGGTGGGAAAACTTTGAGCGCCGTCAAGCCTTTGAAGAGGCACAAAATGAGCGCTTGCAAAGGGAAGTGAAGAGCCTGACGCAAGCGGCGCGCCGTACAGGAGCTTGGTCAGACAAGGTAGAAGCCAGTAAGTTTGGTCAAGGACCGGTGGACCGTGGCTTCATCGGGCATAAGGCAGAAAAAATGATGAAACGCTCCAAGGCCATTGAAAAACGTCGCGAACGTGCTGTGGAGGAAGCAAAAAGCCTTCTTCAAGATGTGGAAAAATCCGAAGCGCTCAAACTCACACCCCTCCCTCATTGGAGTGAGGTGCTGGTGCGTGTGGAAAATGTCGCCATTTGTCACGGTGACAACGTGCGCTTGCCGCCGATTTCTTTGACACTCTCGCGTGGTGAACGCGTCGTCCTTGATGGTGCCAATGGGTGTGGCAAAAGTAGCCTGCTGCACGCCATCATGGGTGAGCACAGTGACTATACCGGCACCATTCGCTTGGCCTCAGGCTTGGTGATTTCCACTGTGCCACAGGGCACCTCTCACCTTAAGGGGAGTCTGCGAGATTACATAGAAGCACAGCACATCGACGCCACCCTGTGCATGACCATGCTCCGCAAGCTCGACTTTGACCGCGCACTTTTTGAGCAGCCCATGGAAACCTATTCTGCAGGACAAAAGAAAAAAGTCCTCCTCGCAAAAAGCCTTAGCGAATCTGCTCATCTCTATATCTGGGACGAACCCTTAAACTACATCGACCTCTATTCACGGTTGCAGCTAGAGGAAATGATTCAAACATACCAACCTACTATGCTCCTTGTCGAGCACGACCAAGCCTTTCGAGAAAACATCGCCACCCGCACCGTGAACCTGTAATGCCAACGCCCTTTGTTTCAAAAAGAAACAGAGGGCGTTGTTTATGCCGTGAGAATGTCGTTTGTGATGGAAATAATCACTGGTGTTCGGACAAGGGTATTATGTTATGATAGGCGTATTAGAGATGTATCGAGGGGAGGAAGAATCATGCGTGTGGCACTCTGTGATGATGAGCGTAGCGTATGTGAAGCGTTGGCGCAGGCCTTGGCGGCGTATGAGATTGAGTCGGATATTTACACCGAAAGCAGGCATTTATTGCAGCACTATATGGACAAGGAGCCCGGCTATCATGCGCTCTTTTTGGATATGGAGATGCCTGAGATGGATGGGATTGCTTTGGCCAATGCCATTCGCACCTATGATGAATGGGTGCCGATTGTTTTTGTGACGAGTCATTCCAAATATATGCAAGAGAGCTTTAAATGCTCACCCTTTCGTTTTCTGCTCAAACCGGTGCAGGCGGAGGACTTAGCGGAAGCGGTGCAGGGATTAAAAAAGAAGGCCTGTGGGGTGCGACAAGCTATCACAGTGGCGGATCAAAAATCCGCGGTGCGCTTGTATACGGACGAAATCATTTATCTGGAAAGCATGAAGCATCAGCTCTCGTTGGTGACAACCAATGATACCTATATCGTGCGCAAGTCCTTGAGCGAGATGGAAGGCTTGTTGCCGTCCGCGCAATTTGCACGCGTGCATAAATCCTTTATGGTTAACTTGCGATATATCAAATGTATCAAGGACAATCACATTGCCTTGCGTGGTTGCGAAGCATTGCTG
>Scooby_p2__coassemble_937_pt1 | contig 16797 bp, 16 predicted proteins | sample Scooby_p2__metabat2_low_PE_036 | metagenome-assembled genome bin Scooby_p2
GTATTTTGGTGCAGGATCGCGCCTTAGCTGAGAAAAAATATCCGCATGTCGTTATAGATGCGCCAACGATTGATGAAGTCATGTTGCTCTTGGTAAAGGGGGAAGCACGATGACCGGCTTGTTAAAAAATGATATCTTCGGCGTTGCCAGCAATCTCAAGGTGTATGCGCTGCTAGTGGCGGTATTTGGTGTGGGATGTATGGTGTCGGGGAGCGTGACTGTATTGAATTTGTTTTGCATTTTGACGCCGTCGCTCTTAGCCGCCATCTCAATTTCCAGTTTGCGTTTAGAAAGCGACAGCCGTTGGCCAAAATATAAGCTGACACTGCCGGTGCGACGTAAGGATATTGTCAAAGGGCATTACTTGAACCACTTGCTGTGGTCGATGGTTGGGATGATGGTTGTGATGGTAACGATGGCGCTGACAGTATTGGTTCACGGCAATCAATTTTTTTATTATGGCTGGCGCGATGCCATCACACTGATTGTGATGGGTGTCATTATTGCTGTATTTATTGGCGCCTTGGTCTATCCAATGTATTATTATTTTGGCGCGATGAAGGCGGAATTGATTCTTTTGGTCGGTACCTTGGGGGCAGTTGCGATTGTACGTGGCTTGAGTTTATTGATTAACACTCTTTTGGGAGAAGAGCAAATTTCAACGATAACCTATGTCAACAGTGTAGGAATCATACTGGTCGTTGCATTTATTGGTTATGCGCTTTCTTATTTTGTAACCTGTCGTATATTTGCGGTCAAAGAATATTGATTTTTGAGCACATCGGTCGGTCGATGTGCTTTTTTGCGCTTAAATCTCAATAGAATCTTTAAGATTATGTAAGGCCTCGTTATCAATTGTGTGTGATATGTCTGATATAATAGAGGTATCTTGAAAGGAGAAGAACAAATGGAAATCAATGAGATTAGCGATGCAGAGCTTAATAATATTGACCAATGGGTGCAAACTTCTATGCACAACGATGCGGTGCATGGGGACATTCTCATGCGCATGCCGCGCCTTTCGGATGCGGCAGCCAATGTCATTTATGACAGAACCAAGCAGGTCGCCGGGGCATTGGTGGATTATCGTGAATTGATGATGATGTACACCTGTGCCATGAAGGAAATTCAAACCAAGTTTGAGGTGCTTAACTCGGAATTTAACGTGCGTTACAGTCGCAATCCGATTAACTCGATGAGCACACGTTTAAAACGTACGGTGAGTATTGTTGAAAAGCTGGCACGCAAGGGCCAAGCCTTCACACCGGAAAATGTCGAACGCTATTTGGGCGACGTGGCTGGGGTGCGTGTGATCTGCTCTTATGTAGATGATATTTATAAAATTGCCGATTCTTTTGTTCAGCAGGATGACATCACCTTGATTGAACGCAAGGACTATATTGCCAATCCGAAGGAAAACGGCTATCGCAGTCTGCACTTGATTGTTAAGGTTCCGGTGTTCTTTGCCGACCAAAAATGTGAAATGAAGGTCGAGGTTCAGCTTCGTACCATTGCCATGGATTTTTGGGCAAGTCTTGAACATCAGCTCAAGTATAAACAAGAAATTCCGCGTCAGGATGAAATTGTGACAGAGCTTAAGGCCTGTGCCGATGCGATTACCGCTGCGGAAAATCATATGCTTTCGATTCGTCAGGAAATCGAGGCGTTTGAAGATACACCGACTGAGGATGATATACTCTTAGAAAAACTGAGCCGTTTTGACATTCGTATTGATTAACCGTTATGCTGCCCGACGCACGCCGTCGGGCATTTTTATTTGCGGCACAAAAAAACCTCACGCTACTGCGTGAGGTTTGTAGTGACCCCAAAAAGTTAGACTTTAAAGAGAAGCAGAAGCATTTCTGCTTCTCTTTTTTATGCAGAGTTTTCAAGCCTATATTGAACCGGACTTTTCCAATTCAATTTAGACTTAATTCGCTCGTTATTGTAATAATAGATGTATGTTTCTATGGCCTCTTTTAGCGATTCATAGCTATAAAATACTTTGCCGTAGTAGATTTCTTGTTTCAGTATTCCAAAGAAATTTTCCATTACAGAGTTATCGTAACAATTCCCTTTTCTAGACATACTCTGAAAGACTCGTTCTTCTTTTAACCTACGAGAATAGGCTTTCATTTGATACGCCCAGCCTTGGTCAGAATGAAAAGTCCTTCTGTATTTACAGTCCGAGGTTGCTGTTAAGGCATCTTCTAAGGCAGCCATGACAGATTCACCATTTGGCTGCTTTGATATACTAAAACTGACTACCTCTGAATTGTACATATCCAAATAAGGATCTAAATAGAGCTTTTTAACGGTTAATCTCCCACTAGAATCTACTTCATAATATTTAAACTCTGTGGTATCTGTTGCAATCTTTTGGTGCGGTATGGATGTATGAAACCTGCGGTTCATTCTATTCGATGCAATTTCTCCAATCTGACCTTTATACGAATTGTATCGTCTGCTTTTGCGAGTGAATGAAGTAACCTGTAATCCAAGCTTTTGAACAAGACGCTGAACTTTTTTCTTGTTAACAATGTAGCCTCTATTGCGTAGCTCACCGCAAATTGAACGGTACCCATAGTTTGGATTGGTCTTACGAATTTCTAACATCACATCTTCAATCTCTTGATCTGGATTAGCACGGTTAAATCTCTTTTGCCAATACATGTATGTGGCTTTAGGGAATTCAAGTACAGCGAGAATATCTTTTAATTTAAATTGTCCTCGGAGACTGTGAATGATTCTCGCTTTTCTTTCAGAAGTGCTTCTTCCTCTAAACGCAGTCTCCTCAACTCTTTTAAATAGGCATTCTCTATCCTTGCTTTTAGCAACTCATCTTCTAATTGTTTTATGTATGCAGCTGTTTTATCATCTAGTTTTTCAGATTGAATAGTATTTTTCTTTTTATCTTTCTTCATCGAACTCACGCGTCCCTTCTTGTGAGGTTTTAACGCATCAGGTCCTGCTTCGCGAAAGTCATTGACCCATCTAGTAAGCAGTGATGGGTTGTTCAATCCAAGCGTATTAGCTAACTCCTGATACGACACCTCACTTGTTTGGTACAATTCTACCGCATGAAGCTTGAATTCAAAAGAATATACTTTCTTTTTACGAGATCGTTTCAATCCATCGGCGCCCATGGTGTTATATGCTTTTACCCAATTACGAACGACTGAATTTTGTGGGATTCCGTATTTTTGAGCTAAATACTGGTATCCACCATTGCCGTTAAGATAGTCATTAACAACTTGCAGTTTAAATTCAAAACTATATTTTGCCATTAAAAAACTGACCCCCAATCGTTAGATTTTTGGGTCTAACAATTGGGGGTCGGCTCAGTTTTTTGGCTTTTTTAGTCCATGCTACGGCTGTAGCGGTGGAGAATAGCGGCCACTTGGGCGCGGGTGGCGCTGCCTTGCGGCATGAGAACGCCGTCGCTGACACCGCCAATCAGACTGGAACCGACTGCCCATTCAACCGGACCTTTGGCCCATGCGTGAACGTCGTTGGCATCATAGAAGGTATTGAGGTCGCCTTTTTTAGAGGTGTCGTATTTTTTATAGGTGGAGTAGTTGTAGAGAAAGGCAGCAAGTTGTTCGCGGGTAATAGGGTCGTTTGGACCGAATTGATCGGCGCTGTAGCCGCTGACAATCTTGTTGTTGCGTGCCCAATATACGGCATCTGCATAGTAGGCGTTGCTGTTGACATCGGCAAACGGATAGCCTAAGTTTTCACCGCTGATATCAGGACTGCCTTCCATACGGTAGAGGATGGTTACAATCATACCGCGGGTGGTTGACATGAACGGGGAGAAGGTGTTAGGCGCCGTACCGCTAAGGAGCCCATTTTCATATGCGTATTGGACATCGTCATAGAACCACTGGCTTTCGTTGACATCAAAGAAAGGGTTGGTGGTTGGGACGTCCTTTTTCCATTGCGCAATCAGGGTGGTGTCGGCTTGGTAAACGGTATTGACATCAACGACCTTGCCGTCCTGATTTTTCCAACCGTCGAAGCTGTAGCCGTCACGGGTTGGTGTTGGCAGGTTTGCGAGCTTACCGTCGGTGGTTGTAGCGCTGCTTGGTGTCACATTGCCGCCGTTGGCGTCAAAGGTGATGGTGAAGGCGCCGCTTGGGGCAATTTCGCCTTCCTTGACCTTGAGGGTAAAGATGACCACTTGACCGTTTCCACAGTCATAGGAATAGCTCATTTGGGTGGCATCTTCATTGGCGGTTAAGGTGGTGGCCTCTACCGTCGCACCTTCCCAACTGAAGGATTTTTCAGTATTAAATTTCCCAGGCAGACGGCTCAGGTCAAAAGTGCGATCTGCGGTGAGGGCAATGTCATAGCTGTTGTTGTCACAGGCAAAATCAGTGAGGGCGGTGTTTGCACTTAAATCGAGGTTTGTTAAGTGATTGTTTGAAACATCCAAGGCGGTGAGTGTTGCGTTCTTCGCCAAGTCCAATGCAGTCAGCTGATTGCCGGCGCAATTTAATCGTTCAAGAGCGGTGTTTTTTTCTAAATCTAAGGTGCTCAGTTGGTTGTTGGCGCAGGAAAGGTCTGTGAGATTTTCAAAATAACCAATCCCTTCCAAACTCTTGATGCCTTTGGCATCGAGGCTGAGGTCCGTTACAGCCTCCACTTCTTGTTTGGAAAGCACACCGCTTTGGTCGGTATCAACGGTGGTGGCGACAATGGTTCTAAAAGCTTCATCCGGAAAATTCTTTTCTCCGACGCTGATGCCCATGAGACCGGTGTTGCCACTGTCGGCAACGGCAGGTGCTGCAATGCTCATCCCCATCGTAAGAAGCAAGAGCCCGGCACAGGCTTTTTTGATGTGTTTCATAAATAGTTCCTCCTTTTCATTGCTTCGTTACGTGCAAATTACTTCGTAAATAAGTCCATCTTAATAGTAAATTCACGGCATTTCAAGGCATTATGAAATTCTTAACGACATCCCATAAATTGCTTCATTTTCTTGTCATTTTATGGGAATGAAATGACAGAGAAGCAACGAAACGCTACGGTGTCGGATGTAGTGGTGCGATGTTTGTCATTTTTTTTCCACTCGATGCACTGTTGTCAAAAGTACACTGGCAAGCACCAAGATGGCCCCGCAGGTGGCTTGGAAAGAGAGCAATTCGTGTAGAAAAATAAAGCCGAAGAAGGCACCAAAGACCGGCTCCATGGAAAAAATGAGCGCCGTGTTTTCTGGTGTGGTATAGCTTTGAGCAAAGGGCTGAGTGATGAAAGCAAAGGCACCACAGATGAACGCGAGCGCCAAAATAGCGAACCATTCGTTGCGCTCGGTCGGAATGACCGGTGTGGTAAAGAGTAAGGTGGTGCTCCATCCCCAGGCACTCATCACTACCATTTGTACAATCCCCAGTAAAATTGCATCTTCTTTGCGGGTCATGCCGTCGGTCATGATGATATGTGCAGCATAGAGAAAAGCGCTAATGATGCAAAGCGTGGCACCGGCAGAAAGCACCAGAGAGCCCTTCAAGGACAAAAGGGCAATCCCGATGGTGGTGCCGATGGTGCCAAAAATAATTTTTGTTTCCGGCAGGCGGCGTTTGCGAATGGCTTGCGCCACAGGCACAATGACAATTGCAGAGCTCGTAAGAAAGCTTGCTGTTGATGCTTCGGTGGTGTTCATCCCATAGATAATGGCGGTGCTGCAAGCATACATCACGGTGCCTAATAAAAAGCCGTAATACAGCGCGCGCTTGGTAAGGCGTGACAAACGTCGGCGAAAGATGGCGATGCAGACGATGGAGGCAAGGGTAAAGCGCAGTGCCAAAACCTCAAAGGGCGGAATGGTGGCACCACCAATTTTTAAGAGGACATAGGACAGACCCCATGCCATCGTAATAAGAAATAAGAGAAAATTGGCCATTGAGCGTGACATTCCAACACGATGCACGCGTTGTGCTAGAAATGACATGATAGAGAACTCCTTTTTTTATAATAATTTCTATGAACGCTGTGGTTTCTTTTGCACAGAAGAAAGAAACACACTAATAAGCACGAGGGCTGCTCCAATGGTATCCTGGACGGTAAACCAATCTCCCATTAAAAGGAAGGAGAAGATTGCGCCAAAGACCGGCTCCATGGCAAAGATAAGGGCGGTAAATTCTGAACTGGCGAAGCGTTGTGCCACCGGCTGGCTGACAAAAACAAAGACGCCGTTGACAAGAGCGAGGACAAGAACGGTGGTCCATGGTACCACGCCCTTGGGAATGATCGGGGTATTAAAGAGCAGCATGCAAATGATGCCCAAAATGGCCATCACTACCTGCTGCAAGACGCCGATGAGGATGGCGTCTTCCTTACGCGCCATGGCACCGGTAAAGAGAATGTGCAAGGCGTAGGCAATGGCACTGGCGATGCAGAGCACAGCGCCGATAGATAGAGTGAGCCCATCTTCTAATGAGAGCAAGGCAATCCCGATGGTGGTGCCGATGGTACCAAGGATGATGCGCTTGTCGGGCAAATGGTGTGTCCACAGTGCCAACAGCAATGGGACAAAAACAATCTTGGTACTGGCAATAAAGGTCGCTGTCGAGGCATCGGTCGTTTGCACACCATAGACCATGGTGGTGCTGCCTATAAACATCGTGATTCCTAAGACCGTGCCGTAAAGGAGCGCGCGGGCATTGATGTGGGCAAAACTCTTGTGAAAGATGGCCACGCAGATGAGGGAGGCAATGGTGAAGCGCAAGGCAATCAATTCAAAGGGTGGAATGGTCTGCGCCCCTATTTTGATGACCACATAGGAAAGTCCCCATGCCATGGTGTTGAAGATGAGTAAAATGGTTGCTGCTTGCGGCGATAAGCCAACGCGGCGAATGCGTTCTGTTAGCATAAAAAGGCCCCTTCTTTCCTTAGTGTATAGACACTAGTATAGCAAATCTCATAAAAACTGTAGAGGTTGTAAGATGACGATTTTAGCGGTTTCTTTCATATATTTATTGCGATGGAAACGGTGTGACTTGCATTGCACGCTGACCGCGGTATAATAAAGCCACGAAAGGGAGGTATTATTCATGAGCGAAGGCGCAAATCGCGGACAAGTGATTGTTCGTACCAGTCTCATTGGCATTTTAGCCAATGTACTGTTGGTTATTTTTAAAGCATTGGTCGGCATGGCAGCAAACTCTATTGCGATTATATTAGATGCGGTCAATAACCTCACCGATGCGCTGTCCAGCGTGATTACCATTATTGGCACGCATCTGGCGAACCGTGCACCGGATAAGGATCACCCGATTGGCCATGGACGACTGGAATACATCACCACCATGGTGGTGGCAGTCATTATCCTTTATGCTGGCGTGACAGCCTTGGTAGAGTCGGTAAAAAAGATTATTCATCCGGTAGATGTCAATTACTCCACACTGACCCTTGTTGTGCTTGTGGCAGCGGTGGCTGTGAAGCTCATTTTGGGCATTTATGTGTCCAATCAAGGGAAGCGTGTACGTTCCGGCGCGCTCGAAGCCTCCGGCATGGATGCCCTCTATGATGCTGTGATTTCAAGCTCGGTGCTTGTGGCGGCGGTGATTTATGTGCTCACCGGTTGGAGCATCGAAGCATGGATTGGTGTAGCGATTGCGGCGTTTATTATTAAAGCCGGCGTAGAACTGATTATGGATGCGGTCAATGCCGTGCTGGGGGAACGTGTGAACAGCACGCTCTCTAAGGCCATCAAGAAAACCGTTACCGAAGAGCCGGGGGTTATGGGAGCCTATGACTTATTTTTGAACGATTACGGTCCGGAAAAATACTTTGGTTCAGTACACGTTGAGGTGGACGAAAACATGACCGCTTCAGAAATTGACGTCATGACCCACCACATCAAAGATCGGGTCATGCAACGCCATGGTGTGATCCTTACAACCGTCGGTATTTATGCGTACAATACCACCGATGAAGAAGCTGTTTTAAAGCGTGAAGCAGTACGCAAGCTGGTGATGGCCCATGAAGGCGTGTTACAAATGCACGGCTTTTATGCCAATGAGGAAGACCGCGTGATGCACTTTGATGTGATTATATCCTTTAGCGTTGAAGACCGCGATGCCCTCCATCAGCACATCATCGAAGATGTGAAGCGTCGCTATCCGGATTGGGACGTGACCACGAACCTCGATGTGGATTTGAGCGATTAAGGGGGTCATCATGGAAGGGCAACATTGGCGTGAGAAGGACTGGCTGTGTCATCTGTATGAAGGGGAGGGGTCGCTGCCCTTGGTGGTGGTACCGTATTTGCAAGGTGACGGGCAGTCCTTAAAAACAGCATGTACCTCTCTCAAAACGCCACCGTTTCACTTACTTGTTGTCAATCACGATGATTGGAACGACGTGTATTCGCCGTGGCAGTTGCCGTCGCCCTTTGAACAGGGCGTATCTTTTCGTGGGGAGGGGGCTCAAACCCTCGCCGCTCTCACTGATACGGTGTTGGTACAAGCAGACGCGCGCTTGCAAGGAAGCGTCGATGCGCGCGCTCTTGTGGGCTACTCGATGGCAGGGCTGTTTGCCCTCTACGGTGCTGTGGTCAGTGAAATGTTTTCCATGGGGGCGTCGGTGTCCGGCTCTTTGTGGGCAGAAGGGCTGGAGCATTTTTTACGAGCATCACTTCCGAAGGCACCTCTCACTCATTTCTATTTTTCTTTAGGAAGCAAGGAGCGCAAGAGTCGCAATCCTGTGTTGGCACCTCTTGCGGCACATACTGAAGCGGCGGCACACATGCTTGAGGCCGCCGGCATTCAAACGGCCTATGAAATCAATCCCGGCAATCACTTTACCGAGCCGGATGTGCGGACGGCGCGCGCCATTCGGTGGCTATTGACGGCACAGTGAAAGTCTCATCCAAAGACAGCCAATGAGGCTGTCTTTTTTATGCGTCACCTTATTGTATTGAGAATAGTCTGACAATATCGTATAATAAAGTATCAAATGAATTTCGAAAAAGGAGGTGCTTTCCATGAAGAAGAAAGTATCGAAAAAGGTTTTAAGTGCCGTTTTGAGTGTGCTTTTGCTTGGCACTCTTTTTCCTTTCACCGCATTGGGTGCAGGATTTAGTGATGTGCCAAAAGATGCGTGGTATGCCGAAGATGTAGACTATGTGCAAAGCCAAGGGCTGATGACCGGCACAACGGCGACCACCTTTTCACCAAAGATGTCAACCACGCGTGGGATGATTGTTTCTGTATTGCATCGCATGGCAGGTGCGCCGACCCTTGAAGGGTCTTGGGGCTATCCGTATAGCGATGTTAACAGCAAGGCCTATTATTCGCAGGCGGTATACTGGGCACGTGCGAAGGGGATTGTGAGTGGTTATAGTGCCGACAAATTTGGACCAAACGATTCGATTACTCGCGAACAGCTTGCGGCCATGCTTCATAAATACAGCAAATACATGGGCATGGATGTGAATGTTGGCGGCAATCTCTATCACTTCAATGACAGCTACCTCGTGAGTAGCTGGGCATGGGATGCCATGCGTTGGGCGGTGGCGGAAAACATCATCGGCGGAGATCAAAAGGGCAATCTAAATCCACAAGGAAAGGCCACCCGTGCGGAAGTTGCCAGTGTGTTGGCACGTTATGTAAAGAATCAAGATAAAGCCCCTTCTGTGGACGCCTTACCGGGCACCTATCCAAAGAAACTGGCATTTTCTAGCGGAGCCGGAGGCTGGGCCACCGAATTGACCCTCTATGCCGATGGCAGCTTTGAGGGCGAATATTACGATTACGATTTGGGCGTGACGGATGTCTATCCAAATGGAGTTTGCAGCTATAACAGCTTCCACGGTCGTTTTGCCAATATCACCCAACGTGATGCCTATTCCTATACCATGACCTTGGAAGAATTTCATAATGATTCCATTGGTGATTACGTCGCCGATGGCATCGGTTACGAGGCAGTTTCATGGCCATACGGCTTAGACAATGCCCAGTATAACGGCGTAAGCAAAAACTTCGTATTCTATGTGCCAAACACGCCGGTTACCAATGTGAGTAACGATTTTCAATCTTGGTGGCCGGGTCGTTTTGACACCGTAAAGCCACAAACGCTTAATTATTATGGTATTGAAAATGTTGAAACCGGCTACGGTTTCTTTGGCTAAACAAAAAAAGCCATCCGCAAATAGCGGATGGCTTTTTTGTTTTTAGTAGAGCTCTCGATAAATTTTTTCGATGCGGTCACGGTCGAATGGTACGAAGTTATTGACGAGCAAGCGTTGTTGCTTTTCAAAGACGGAGTCGGCAAATTCGACGATTTGTGCTTCGCTCATGCCGTATTCATGGAGAGGCTTCTTTTGTACGAGGTGGTTTAAGAGATCTTCGATTTTATCGTAGACGTCTGCCGCATCGCATTCAAGGATGGAAGCAATGCGTTGGTTGAGCACAGCGATTTCGCCGTCTTGCTTGATTTCCATGTAGTTGCGCATCACGCCGGTAAACATGGCGTAGTTGGATTCACCGTGTGGCACGTGGAAGGTACCGCCGAGAGGGTAGCTTAGAGCGTGAACCGCAGCGCAACCGGCATTGGAGAAGGCAACGCCGGCATAGGTGGAAGCGAAGAGGAAGTCTTCGAGGATTGGCTTGCGGGCTTCAGGGCCTTCGGCAACGATTTTCTTGAAGCCTTTTAAGATGAGGTCGATGGCTTCATAGCTGAGGAGTTTGGAGATTGGGGTTGCCTTTGGAGAAAGAGCACTTTCTACGGCGTGGATCAAGGCGTCGATGGCGCTGGTGGCAAACGGTTCCATAGGCAGGCTTTGCAAAAGCTCAGGAATGAGTACCGCATGGTCTGGGAACATGCCTGGATTGCCGTAGCCGGCTTTGGTGCCGCGACTCACAAGGGCGAGGGCAGCGACGCTGGTGACTTCACTACCGGTACCGCAGGTGGTAGGTACGAGCACCAATTCGCGGACCTTCTTTGGAGAACGGGTGCCGTCAAAAAGGTCGAGGATTGGGCAAGGCTGGTCAAAAACAAAGAATTTTGCCACGTCAAGGGCGCTGCCGCCCCCAACGGAGATGATGCGCTTGTAATCTTTGGTGATATCCTTGGCAATGGCTTCTACGAGTTCATCGGTTGGTTCCCCTTGACCGTAATCTTTTGGGTGGATGACGTCGCACTTAAGATCGAGGGCTTTGAAATAATCGTCATAGAAGTGACGGTTGGTGAACAAAAGGTCGCCTTCGCCAATGGCAAATGCATCAACAAATTCCTTGACGCTGTCTAATTGGTGAAGGGTTGGTTTCATTAAAAATTGGCTCATGAGAGTGCCTCCTTCATTGGCATTTGTTAGTTCAAGTATAAATCTTTTATGGGGGACGGGCAAGATGTTGCCGGATTCTTATGCATAGGCTTGATTCTGCCAAAAAACTTGGCTATCATACGATTATTAGAAGGAGGTGGCATAATGTATTACTTTATTGTGAATGAATCCAGTGGCCGCGGTTCTGCACGAAGGGCGTGGCTGGAAATGAAGCGTGAGATGTCTGCGGCGGGGGTGCCTTTTGCGGCATGGACGACGAGATGTAAGGGGGATGCCACTGCCTTGGCACGGGCGGCGAGTGCGCTTCCCGAAAAAGAAGTGAAGCTCATTGTTGTGGGCGGCGATGGCACCATCAATGAGGTGTTAAATGGGATTGGTGATTTTGAACGTGTATCGCTGGGCATTGTGCCTATGGGCTCCGGCAATGATTTTGTACGCGGCGTGGGGCTTCCGCGAACACCGCGTGCGGCAATGAATGCGATTTATCACGCCAAAACACGTCGTTTGATTGACCTCGGTGAAGTGCGTGTCGATGGGCATGCGCCACGTCGCTTTGGCATTAGTGCCGGTGTCGGCTTGGATGCACGGGTTTGTGATGAGGTGGATGGCTCCATGCACAAAACGTGGCTCAATCATTTCGGCCTCGGTCATCTTTCTTACAGCTTGCAAACCTTATCGGTTGTAGCAAATATGAAGGGCGCATCGGGCACGGTGCGTTTTGTGACGCCCTTTGGCATAGAAACCTGTGAGGTTGAGGAATTGTTGTTCCTTTCAGCGATGAATTGTCCGCGGGAAGGCGGAGGGGTGCCGGTGGCACCGACAGCGCGCGTGAATGACGGCCTTTTTACGGCGTGTATGGTCAGTGGCCTTTCGCGCCGAGAGGTTTATCCACGCCTGCCTTTGCTGCTTTTAGGGAAGCATACCCATCTGCATGGGGTGACCTATCTCAATGCTTCACGTATTGAAATGGCATTGGAGCTTCCGCTGACTGTACATGCCGACGGCGAAGTACTAGGCGGCGGACGTGAGATTGTATTTGATATCAAGCCGAAGGCCTTGCGCCTGATGGCATAATAAGTTGCATAAAAAAAGACGACGCGCCAGGGGAAGGCGCGTCGTCTTTTTTAAGGGATGACGAACAAAATAGTTGTATACCGAAAAGCGGACATAAAGCATCACGCGTCTGGGGAAGCACGTGACGTCGGTATATCGTGTCGAAAAGGAGCCGGCGTCATCCCGGCCGGAGAAGTGATTCCATGAAGGCGGGGGATCAACCTAGGAACAATTGTAGTTTACAGGGCGTGTGTAAAATGGAAAAGCGTAAGGCTGTTAAATCACTGTAAAGTGACGAATTACTTGCAATATATTTCACAAGTAGATGGCAGAAACGGCGCGGTTGACACAAATAAATTGATGTCTTTACACTAAAGTTGACATATAACTTGACATCGGTCAATACCCCATTGTATGATGAAGAAAATTCAGTCGAAAGAAAGTGGAGAGTGTAATGACAAAGCAGTATGACGTAGTGATTGTGGGAACAGGCGCAGCAGGCCTGTTCTGCGCATTGAGTTTTCCGACCGACCGTAACATTTGCGTAATCACCAAAGAAAATGCCGACGAGTCAAACTCTTTCTTGGCACAAGGCGGTATTTGCGTGCTCAGAGGGGAAGAGGATTACGCGGAATATTTTGAAGACACGATGCGTGCGGGTCACTATGAAAATAGTGAGGATGCCGTAGAAATTATGATTCGCTCCTCAAATCAAATTGTGCGTACCTTGCTTCAATACGGTGTGGACTTTGACAGAGATGGGGATGGCGCGTTGAGCTTTACCAAGGAAGGCGCCCATTCTCAACCACGTATTTTGTTCCATCAAGACATTACCGGCAAGGAAATCACCTCAACCCTTTTAAAGCGTGCCCAAGAACGTGACAATATTACCATCATGGAACACACCATGATGATTGATATTTTGGAAAGCGATGGCGTATGCGGTGGCATTGTTGTTGTCGAAAAGGGCGGCGAGCCTTATCCGATCGTTGCACCGAATGTGGTGCTTGCCTGCGGTGGGGTTGGTGGGCTTTTTGAAAACTCCACCAATTTCCCTCATATCACCGGCGATGCCTTGGCGATTGCTTTGGAGCACGGCGTAGAGGTGGCGCATTTAGATTATGTGCAGATTCACCCAACGACCCTTTACTCCAAAAAGCCGGGACGCCGTTTCCTCATTTCCGAATCCGTGCGCGGCGAAGGGGCGATTCTCCTCGATAAAAACGGGGAACGCTTCACCGAAGAATTGCAACCGCGCGATTTGCTCAGCAAGGCCATTCGTAAACAAATGGAGATTGACGGCACCGATTATGTGCTTGAAGATTTGCGTCCAATTGGCAAGGAAGAAATTTTGGAGCATTTTCCAAATATCTATGAGCATTGCTTAGAAGAAGGCTACAATGTGCTCGAAGAACCAATTCCGGTCGTTCCGGCACAGCACTATCATATGGGTGGGATTGCCGTGAATATGGCGAGTCAAACCACCATGACCGGACTTTATGCGGTTGGTGAAGCCAGCTGTAATGGGGTACACGGAAGAAACCGTTTGGCAAGTAACTCCTTATTGGAATCCTTGGTGTTTGCACAGCGTGCTGCCGATGACATCCTCTTTGGGAGTCATCATCCAGGCTGTAGCGACTGCATCACCGATATGAAAGCCTACGGTGACCTCGAGACGATGGCGAAGCGTTATCGCACTGTGGTGCTTGAAGCAATGGAAAACTAATAGCGGAGGCTTTTCTTTTAGAAGAAAGGATGGGGGATTACTGTGAACGAAATCACAATGAAGTTAAATGTTGATAAATTGATTATGATGGCTTTGCAAGAAGACATCACCAGCGAAGACGTATCTGCCAATGCGGTGATGCCTGAACCAAAGCAAGGCATGGTGGATCTCATTTGCAAGCAAGATGGGATTATCTGCGGTTTGCCGGTATTTGAACGTGTCTTTAAGCTCTTAGACGCTGACACTCATGTGGAATTTTTTGTTAAAGACGGTGATGAAGTAAAGAAGGGTCAAAAAATGGCGGTACTCACCGGGGACATGCGCGTGCTCTTGAGTGGGGAACGTGTGGCGCTGAATTATCTCCAACGTATGAGTGGGATTGCGACCTACACCCATGAAGTGGCAGCACTCTTAGAAGGCAGCAACACCACCTTGTTGGACACCAGAAAAACCACGCCGAACTGCCGTATTTTCGAAAAATATGCAGTGCGTGTAGGTGGCGGCACCAACCACCGTTACAATCTCTCTGACGGTGTGATGCTCAAGGACAACCACATCGGTGCGGTAGGGAGCATCACAAAGGCGGTGGAAATGGCCAAGGCCTACGCACCATTCGTGCGCAAAATCGAAGTTGAAACCGAAACCCTCGAGCAAGTGCGCGAAGCGGTAGAAGCCGGTGCGGACATTATCATGCTCGACAACATGAGCCATGAACAAATGGCAGAAGCGGTGAAACTCATCGATGGACGTGCAGCAACCGAATGCTCCGGCAATGTGACCAAAGAAAACATTGCCAAGGTGACAGAAATTGGTGTGGATTATGTATCCAGCGGTGCCCTCACTCATTCTGCGCCTATTATGGATATTTCAATGAAAAACTTACATGCCATCTAAAACGACGGAAAGGAGCATTTAGGTGAATAATATAGAGCGAAGGAAAGAAATTTTGGACATCCTGCGCAAGTCCTCTTCACCGGTACCGGCAAAAAGCCTGGCTGCACGCTTCGATGTGAGTCGTCAAGTGATTGTACAAGATTTGGCAGTGATTCGTGCCTCAACCCCAGGCATTTTATCCACCAATCGTGGGTATTTGATGGAAAACGACGTTATCTACACCCGCGAGTTTAAGGTGCGTCACAACGAGGATGAAATCGAGCGCGAGCTCAATCTCATCGTGGATTGCGGTGGCTGTGTGAAAAACATTAGCATCAGCCATCGTGCTTACGGGCGTGTGCGTGCGGAAATGGACATTCGCTCCCGTCAGGATGTGCAAGAGTTTGTCGGACGTATGGAAAATAGCAAATCGAGCCTGCTTGCCAATGCCACGAGCGGCTATCACTATCACTTAGTGGAGGCGGACAGCGAGGCAAGATTGGATTTGATTGAAGTGAAATTACGAGAAGCAGGATTTTTGCAAGAGCTGCTTCCATGGGAAGTTGCGGAACAATAGAGAAGGAGGCAGTTTGATGACTGTACAAGAAATTCAGGCGGAAATCCTGAAATTAAAAAAAGAGAAAGATGTGTGCATCCTTGCCCATGCCTATCAAGGGCAAGAAATTTTAGAAGTGGCAGACTATGTAGGGGATTCTTACGGGCTCAGCGTACAAGCCTCTAAGGACCCACGCTCCACAGTGATTATGTGTGGGGTTCGCTTTATGGCAGAAACCTGCAAAATCCTCAGCCCGGAAAAGCATGTATGGATGCCAAATGCAGCAGCAGGTTGCCCAATGGCGGAACAACTCAATGTAGAAGAATTAAAGAAACTCAAAGCCGAACACCCGGACCACGCCGTAGTGGCCTATATCAACACCACCTCCGAGCTTAAAACCGAATGTGACGTGTGTGTGACCTCTTCCTCTGCTGTGAAGATTTGCAAGGCCCTCGATGCCGATAAAATTCTCTTTATTCCGGACCCTAACTTAGGGACCTTCGTGTCTCATCAAATTCCCGAAAAGGACTTTGTGGTGTATAACGGCGGCTGCCCATGGCACTTCTCTGTCACCGAAGAAGATTTGGCAAAAGCCAAAGCAGCACATCCAAACGCCCTCGTATTGGCCCATCCGGAATGCCGTCCACAAGTGAGCGAGCAAGCGGATTATGTTGGCTCCACCACTGGGATTATGGCCTTTGCAGAAAAATCCGACGCCAAGGAATTCCTCATCGGAACCGAAAACAGCATCGTGGAACATTTACAATTTCAACATCCAGAAAAGCAATTCTATCCAATCTCCGTGCGCCTTACCTGCCCAGATATGAAGGTCACCACCCTCATGGACCTCTACCACACCTTAAAAGGCACCGGCGGCGAAGAAATGGTGCTTCCTGACGATATCATGGAAGGCGCTGGCCGTTGTATTCGCAAAATGATTGAACTTGGGGGCTAAGCGATTACTTTAAGACAAAGCAAAAGACGCCAATAGCAATGTGCTATTGGCGTCTTTTTTGTGCTTAATGCACTTCGTGTTTGCTGTAGCTGTGGCGTGCAAAGAGTGCAAAGAGGGGTACTTCCAAACAAACCACCCCAGTCATCAGCCATGGCAACCAAATGGCGAGGTCACCTACGGTGATAAAGAAAAATTCTCGCATGGCGTAGAGTACGCCGGATTGCATGGCGTTGACGCTGGATGGTAGGAGGGTGCATAGAATGATGCGCAAGTTCGTTGGAAGAATCAAATATAAAAGAACTGGGAGAACACAGAGAAAGAGCGCGGTGGCAGTGGCCGTTACG
>Scooby_p2__coassemble_1269_pt1 | contig 13761 bp, 13 predicted proteins | sample Scooby_p2__metabat2_low_PE_036 | metagenome-assembled genome bin Scooby_p2
ACGGAACGCATAGGAGAAGATGCCGCGGGTGATTTCCATAAATTTTTCCATGTCCCCGAGCTTTTTAAAGGATGCTGCATAATCAAAGGAAATGGCAGCATTTGCCGGATTCCAGCGCACGGCTTCTTTGAGCACATAGTTGGCGGCGCGATCATCCCCGCGCGCCATCAATAGCTGCCCGTACAGGCTGTAAATATCCGCAAAAGGAATCACACTGCGACGCACTTCACGTTCCGGCTTTTTGCGAAACATATAGAGCATTTCTTCAAAGGGTTCGCTGAAGCAATAGTATTCGCTCATGGCGTCGTCTTGGAAAAGGCCGCGCTTCTTGGCATCGTCGGCCTTATCCACCAAATCTTCGAGGACGGTCTGGGCCTTTTCCAAATCATTGGCAGCGATGAGGGCACGCGCCTCACTCAAGGCGGCTTCCATCGGGCGAATGTCTTCCTCCATCATGGCATCAAAGGCTTTTTGGCGTTCTTCTTCCGGTAAGCGTTCGTAAATCATGCGGCCGCAGGCACGGGCAATTTCTTGGGCCTGTTCATGGTCACTATAAGCGGTCGCTTGTTCATTGAGATAAGCAATGTCTTGCTCGGCATCGCCACTCAAGCCTTCGGTAATCTGTTTGAGGATGTCATCAAATGTCATAAAATAGCTCCTATCTTTGTCTTAGTCGTTGTGTTTATACAAAAGAATGCCCTTTGCCAAAAGCAGCACAAACATCAAGGTCGCGGCATAGGGCTCGCCGGTGGCAATAAAAAACGGAACTGCCACCACACTCACTATAAGCCCCACCCGTTTCAGGCGTCGGGCGCGCTCCCATTGCGCCTGATGCAGGGCATGAAGTGCCAAAAGGCCGATGGTGACAAGACCCAGTGCCACGCCCCAATAGCACAGCCGCACCGGCAAAACGATATCCGGCGGTGCCCAGAGCATGGCACTATAAATATAGCCGTCAATGGTCTTGCCATACAGCGGCAAAAGCACCAATGCCAAGGCAGCTACGTCTAGCAGTGCCAAGGTTGTTTCTTTGCGCATCCGTACCTCATCTTCGGCAACAATCATCAGCTCTTCACCGGAAAGCAGGGCATCAATCGTCACCTCATACACCTGTGCCAGCGCTTTGAGAGAATCGATGCTGGGATAGCCCTTACCGCTTTCCCATTTGCTCACCGCCGTGCGTGATACATAAATGTGCTCTGCCAGCTGTTCCTGTGTCCAGCCTCTTTGCTTACGCAAAAGCTGGAGCTTCTCCGAAAACTCCATGCGCCGCCTCCTTTCAATCTTAGCACTATCATACCACAGATAGAGGCGGACCTCATCCCCCAATCCCACGCTGCCGCCTCTGGACAGGGGTTTCTTTTCTATGGTAGGATGAAGCTGCTGGCATGGTTCATTTGCCGTTTTTTTATCATTTCAATAGTCCACTTGAGGAGATCACCATGTTAACTTACGACCTCTCACAGGTGCCAAAGGGCGCACTGTACGAACATCTTTACAAATACATCCGCAACGACATCAAAAACGGGGTGCTCAAGGCCGGCGAAAAGCTGCCGTCTAAACGTACCCTGGCAAAAAATCTCGGTGTCAGCACCATTACCGTGGAGAGCGCCTACGCCCAGTTGATGAGCGAGGGCTATGTGTATTCCCTTCCGAAACGCGGCTACTACATTGCCAAAATCGATGCCACCGCACAGGTGCCTGCCGTCGAAAAAAACACCAACATTGTCCTACCCAAGGACAAAGCCTACTATGCCGTTGACTTTTCCAACAACCAAACCGACCCTTCCCATTTTCCCTTCGCCACTTGGAAAAAGCTCCTGCGCGAAACCATTGCCGAAAACAGCGAGGCTTTGATGGAAAAATCTCCTGCCGGTGGGGTCTATGAACTCAGAGAGGCGATTTCCAACCATCTCCATGCCTTCCGCGGCATCGAAGTAAATCCCGACCAAATCATTGTCGGCGCCGGCACCGAGTACCTTTACGGCTTGCTCATTCAGCTTTTCGGACGTGACAAAATCTATTGCGCCGAAAATCCCGGTTACCAAAAGGTGCCACAAATCTACCGCGCCCATGGGGTGGAATGTCGCTTTGCCGATATGGACGAGGCCGGCATCAGCGTCGGCGGCCTGCGCCGCGTCGGGGCAGATATTGCACACATCGGGCCGACCCATCAGTTTCCTACGGGCATCACCATGCCGGTCAGCCGCCGCTATGAGCTTTTGGCTTGGGCAAGCGAAGACCCAAACCGCTACATCATCGAGGACGACTACGACAGCGAATTTCGCTTACAGGGCAAGCCCATCCCAACCCTGCAAGGCTTGGATGCCGGCGGTAAAGTGGTCTACCTCAATACCTTCGCCAAGTCCCTTTCCTCCACCGTGCGCATTAGCTACATGGTGCTACCGGCAGCCCTTGCCAATCGTTTCTATGCAGAGCTGGGCTTTTACGCCTGCACGGTGAGCAACTTTGAACAATTCACCTTGGCCCGTTTCATCAACGAGGGCTACTTTGAAAAGCACATCAACCGCATGCGTCTCTACTATATCCGCAGACGTCAAACGGTGCTTGATGCCATTGCCCAGAGTCGTCTCAACGGTCACTGTGATATCATCGAGCAAGACAGTGGCCCGCACGCCATCCTCGCTCTGCATACCCACCAAAGCGACCATTCTCTGCAAGCCACTTTAGAAACCTACGGCATCCATCTGGCAGCCCTCTCCGACTATTACGACGCCGAGCGACCAAAATCGAGCCATCAGTTTCTTTTAAGCTACAGCAATCTCGATACCGACACCCTCACCGATGCGCTCAACACCCTTGCCGATTGTCTGTAAGCCGCGCTTTTTATAAAGCCTTGCATTTAAAGGTGGAATAGAGGATAATAAAAGACACATCGGAACGTTCAAAAAGGAGGCGACACCCGTTGCTTTTAGATTACGAATTTCCAACGCGCGTCATCATGCAGGAAGACGCCTTGGCAGACCATTCTGAACTGTTAAAGGATTTTGGCAGCCACGCCATGCTGGTCATGGACGGCGTCATGGCAGACGATCATCCTGCCAAGCAGGAAATCCTTTTCTCTTTGGAATTTAACAATATCAAGCGCACCATTTTCTTGCACACTCGCAAGGTTGCGCCGAGCATTTCAAGCCTCGAAGCAGGTGCTGCCTTGGCCCGTGAAAGTCAGGTGGACTTTGTCATTGCGGTCGGCTGCGACGCCACCCTCGAAGCCGGTAAGGCCATTGCCCTATTGGCAGCACAAGACGCGTTTTCGGCGACCCTTTTATCAAGCGACATCGAACATCCCTTGCCTGTGGTATGTATTCCAACAGAGCCCGGCAGCGGCACCGAAGTGACGCCGGAAATTCACGTCGCCCAGCACGGCTTAGACCGTCTGACCTTGGTTCGCAATCCCCTTTGCGCGCCATCCTTGACGTTTCTTGACCCACGCTACACCCTCCACATGGATAACACCGTGGTGGTCAGCAATTATATCAAAACCCTCGGGCGTGCCATCGAAGCGATTGTTTCCGAAAAGGCCAACCCAATCAGCGATGCCATGGCCATTGCCGCCTTGGGCACCGTGAGTGATTTGGCAAGCCCGATGTTAAATTTAGAGGACAATGCCGTCACCTTAGACCAGCACAGTCAGCTCATGCTGGCAGCCCATGAAGCCGGGATTGCCGTGGCACTGTCCGGGGCAAACATCTTAGAAGCCTTGGCATCTCCGCTCACCTATGTGCGAAAGATTCACCTTGGTCAAGCCTATGGGCTTATCATTCCACCGTTGGTCGCCTTCCTCATGGATCGCGCCCCTCTTGTGAGTGATGTGATTTTGCAAAGCCTCTATTTTAGCCGCCTGGAATCCCTCGAGGATTTCCTCTGGGCCCTCATCGATGCCATTGTGCCAATCGACGGCGATACCTTAGAGCGTTGCGCCAATGCCGCAGCCGACAACCCGCTCATCAAGGACGGGGTCATCAGCTTGGAATTCAAGGACCTTACCAGCTGTTATGCCCATCTCTTGGCTGAGGACAGCGAACAATAACACATGCCGCGAGCATCCCTCGGATGCTCGCTTTTTCTTTACTGTTACTGTTTTACTAAATTTCTTCCACTTTTTCCCGACATTCTTTTTGTATATTTTTGCTATAATGGACTCACCTAGAAGGACTGTGGGTTTCCCCTTTTCCACACAGTCTAATTCTCAAATTTCTACTTTTACCCTTCTATATTTCGTTCGTGGCTTTGAACGATATAAACAAGATTCATCGAAAAGACAGCGATTTCCCCGCTGTCTTTTCTCTTTTCCCAAATTTTTGGTACTAAATCGACATATTTTCCCCACATTTGTTGCATTAAGACGTGCTATTATAAATGTACAGTTTGAGATGGTTTTTCTCCTTTTTTTAACATCTTGAACTGCGCCACAGATAGCAAACTATCAGGTCATGCTATTTCTCCCCTTCTTTTTTACATGGCCCGATAGGAAACAGCAGCGAGCACTCGCTGCTGTTTTTTTATGGTCTTCATCATTTCCTCAACAATCCCCCACGACATCGTCACAGATTCGTCACAGCTTCCTAACAACTCCGACGCCCCACTGTGCTATACTTTGTTCATCGGTTGAGGTTGGATTTCTCCCCTTTTAATCCCCTCACCGGTTCATCCTTTCGAACAGCCACGTTTTTTTCACTCCCCTTTTTTCGTGGTTGCAAGAACACACACAAACAAACGACAGTGCCGTCCACACTGTCGTTTTTGTTTTGCCCAAAATAGTTTATCTATGGTTTAAAATTCGTCTTGGCCCCTATGCTATAATGAAAGCATCCAAAAACCACAGCAAAGGAGGCGCGCCTGATGATGATCAAACGCCGTTTGGCGATTTCAAACCTACTCATGATTGCCCTACCGGTACTTTTTACCTGTGTGATGACCGCGGTTTGCTTGGGGGCCTTGTTTCTCACCCTACTCTTTAACGACTCCCCCATCATGGCGGAGCGAGAGCACTTTGAGGACACCTCGGAAATGATTGCAGATTCCTTAGAAGATGCCTTTGAGGCCGGTGACGGCACCGCCAATCTTGAAAATATTGCCAAGGCGCTCAGCCATCAAGGCTTGGTGCTACGAATCACCGATGAAAACGGCAAGATGGTCTATGCCGACGGCGATTTGACCGCCTCTTACGACACCCTATTTCAAACCGCAGCGACCTTGACAGAGGCGGGGACGGTGGAAATCGGCAACCATGTGGTGGCTCGCACACCAATCACCGCCAATGGTCACACCTACCAATGCTATGTCTTTGGCACCGACAATTTTTCCAACGACGCCGAGGAGCAATATTGGGAGGAGCTGACCATGATTGTGGTCGGAGTGATGGCAGTGGCAGTCATTGTCTCGATTTTTCTCACCAACCGTTTTCTCATCCACTTCATCTTCCGTCGTATTGAAGAGCCGCTGGATATTTTAGCGGACGGGGTGCGCGAAATTGCTGCCGGCAACCTCGATTATCGCATCCACTACGAGACGAAGGACGAATTTGCACCGATTTGTGATCAATTTAATGAAATGGCGGCACGCCTCAAACAATCGGTGGATGAGAGCCAACGCCATGAGGAAAGCCGCAAGGAGCTGATGGCAAGTATCAGCCATGATTTGCGCTCGCCGCTGACGGCGATTCAAGCCTATGTGGAAGGGCTCTTAGACGGCGTCGCCGACACGCCGGAAAAGCAGCAGCGTTATCTTGAAACCATCAAGGCAAAATCCGAGGACATCGCTCACATGGTCAGCCAAATTTTTCTCTATTCCAAGATGGACCTTGAGGAGTTTCCACTTCATCCTGAGCCCCTCTCTTTGCGCGAAGAACTCGATGCCCTCGCCACCGTGATTGTGCCGGAATACGCCGCCAAGGGGCTTGAGATTACCACCGAGCCTTTCCCTGATGCGACAGTGGTCGCTGATGCGGAGATGCTGCGCCGAATCCTAATGAATATTATCGATAACAGCTTAAAGTACAAGACTGCCGAGGTGGGACACCTCCACCTCTGTGCCGAGGAAACGCCGTCTGCGGTTCGTCTCACCCTCACCGACGATGGTCCGGGGGTTCCTGAGGAGGCCTTAGGCAAGCTCTTTGATGTGTTTTATCGCAGCGACCCTTCACGCCACAATCCTAAGCAAGGCAGTGGTCTGGGACTCGCCATTGTCAGCAAGGCTGTCACACGCATGAATGGCAGCATCCATGCCGTAAATGCAGTGCCCCACGGCCTTGCCATTACCCTCACCCTACCGAAAGGAGATGCCCTTGATGGAAAAAATTCTGATTGTTGAAGACGACACCGCCATCGCTGAGATTGAACGGGATTACTTGAGCCTAAGCGGCTATGAGGTCACCCTTGCCGGTGACGGCGAAACAGGCCTGCGCTTGGGCCAAAGCGGTGACTTTGATTTGATTTTGCTGGATTTGATGCTGCCGGGGATGGATGGCTTTGCCGTTTGTCGCAAGCTCCGCGAAGACACCGACATCCCCATTTTGATGGTGACCGCCCGCCAAGAGGACATCGACAAAATTCGCGGTCTTGGCTTGGGCGCCGACGATTATATCGAAAAACCTTTTTCACCAAGTGTGCTGGTGGCACGAGTCAAGGCCCATTTGTCCCGTTACCAACGCCTCACCCAAGGCGATCGTCGTCCCACCGGCGACATTGAAATTGGCGGCATCCGCCTCAACGAACAAACCCATCGCGTCTTTGTTGACGGCAAAGAGGTCTTTCTCAAAAACAAGGAGTACGAGCTTTTGCTCTTCTTTATGCTAAACGTGGACACCGTCTTTAGCCGCGAAGCCCTCTACGAACGCATCTGGGGGCTCGATGCCATGGGCGATAATGCCACCGTCGCCGTCCATATCAACCGATTGCGCGCAAAAATTGAACGCGATCCCGAAAATCCACGCTATATCCAAACCGTGTGGGGCGCGGGGTACCGTTTCCGTGGCGTCTAGCCCTCTTCTGCACCGCCTTGCTTTGATAAGGCGGTGCTTTTTTTGCAAAAAGTCGGCAAGTTTAACAACTGTTTAAGGTTTTTAAAAACGAGGTTTAATCCTCCCTCCTATAATAAAATCATCAAGTTAAGGGAGGAATCACCATGAAAACATTAAAAGAAAAGATTGAAGCGACGAATTTTAAGAAACTGTCAAAGTGGTTTATTTTGCTCAGCGTTTGTGTTATGCTGATTAGTGGAGGCGTAGCGACTTATTTGCTCATGCCTCAGCTGGGCGAGTTTGGTCTGATGGTCGATAAAATCGGCTACGAACCGTTTCTTGTTGACAGTGACATTTTTGAATATGCCATCGGACGCGGCGCCATTAGCATGCCATCCTTTGGCGCTCAAATGGCGGTACTGATGACCTTTCTTTTTGCCCTTTTGATTTTTGTAGGCTACTGGCTCTTGGTAGCGACTTGGCTTTATCAAAGCGCTTGTCGTGCAGAAATGAGCGGCGCCCTTTGGCTCGTACTCGGCCTTGTGGGCAATCTCTTGGCTGTGGTAGGCTTCTTTGTTGTACGCAGTCTCACCCGCGACATGTGCCGCGAATGTGGCCATTGGCAATCCTATAAACATCAATATTGCACCCATTGCGGCACCATCATGCAAGAAAAGTGCCCACACTGCGGTGGCCTCATTCATGCCCACGACGGCTATTGCTCAAGCTGCGGCAACGCCACCGGCCTTTCATCCTTATAAGATTTACAACTGACGCACAGCGACGCTCTCGCTGTGCGATTTTTGGCAACAAAAGAAAGCGAGAGAACACAAACAATGATTTGGCAAATCTTCCACGGCTTCTGCATGGCCCTAGCCGACAGTGTACCCGGTGTATCCGGCGGCACGGTGGCCTACATTCTGGGCTTTTATGAGCGCTTTATCGGTGCGCTCAACGACCTTTTTAGTGGGTCTATGCGCGAACGCCGCGCCGCCCTGCTCTATTTGGCAAAGCTCGGCATCGGCTGGGTGGTAGGGATGGTCGCCTCCATGCTCGTGCTCAATCAGCTCTTTGAACGTAATATTTACTTTTTAACCTCCGTCTTTTTGGGGCTCACCTGTGCGGCACTGCCTTTTGTCGCCGCCGAAGAAAAGGACGCCATCAAGGGACACGGTCGCAACTGGCCATTCTTTATTGTCGGGCTTGTGCTTGTTTGCGGCATGGTGGTGGTGCGTGATGTGGTTTCAAGCAGCGTGGCCATTCATTTTAACGCCCTGTCCCTCTTCCAATACGCCCATGTGTTTATTTCCGGCGCCCTTGCCATCAGCGCCATGGTGCTACCGGGGGTCAGCGGCTCAACGGTCTTGCTTATTACCGGCGTCTACATTCCAACCATCAGCGCCGTTTCCAACGTGCTCCATTTAAAACTTGAATTTTTACCGGGACTGCTCGCTTTGGTCGGTGGGATTATTTGCGGCGCGGCCATCAGTGTCCGCTTCCTCAAAAAAGCCCTTGCCCATCATCGCAGCCCGATGGTGTACTTTATCCTAGGGCTCATGGTAGGCTCCCTCTACGCCATCATGATGGGACCAACCACCATGAACGACGGGCAAGCGCCCCTCACCCTAGATACCTTCAGCATCCTCGCCTTCCTGATTGGGATTGGGATTTTGATCATCCTCGAACGCATCAAAATCATCGGTCAACGCCGCGAAGCCGAAATGGAAGAACTCTTGAAATATTAAACGAAACGCCGTGCCCCAAAGCGCGGCGTTTTTTTTTATACCTTCACCACACAAAAAACGCGCCCCCTACGGGACGCGTTTTCTTATGCCATCAGTTCCTTCAAGGCACTGCCAATCACTGCGGCAAGGGCTTCGGCCCCTGCTTGGTTCAGGTGGATGCCGTCTGCAAGGGTAAACGGCTGCCCTTCTGTTTTCGCATAGACCTCTGCCACCGGCAAGTCTCGCGCCACCGCCACCCGATGCACCGCATCACAAACATCCGCAAAATAAGCCGGATTCACGCCGTAATCGTTGGCTGCCATCGACACATCCGGCGCCAACGGTGTGCACAAAAGCACCTGTGCGCCTGTATCAAGATAGGCATCCGCCAGCTGCGCCAAATCCGTTTCAAAGGTCGCTGCCCCTTGCCAATAAGCGGTATCATTGGTGCCGAGCATGAGCACCACCACATCCGCCCCCCATGCCAGGCTTTCAGCATAGGCTTGGGTATCGGCATAGCTTGGCGCACCACTTGCCAGTGCCGTTGTGCCGCAAACGCCGAAATTGCCGTACACCGCCTCTCCGTCCGCTTCCGCCAACACCGCTACATAGCTATGCCCGCCAAAGCCTTGGGTGATGCTGTCCCCCACACAAGCCACGCGCACCGCCTCTGTCTGCGGCACCGCCGATTGAGGCGCTTGTACTTCCTCTGCCCCACAGCCGCAAAGCAATAATCCCGCACAACACACTGCCACCATCCATCCCTTCATGCGCTCACTCCTCTATCGTTGATTGGTCTGACATCGCCAGCTTTCCTCCATCGTCCCACGCCCACGCCTGCTTGTCAAGAACACTAAAAAAACCGCGAAGCGCCCACTGCTTCGCGGTTAAAAGTCGGATTATACAAAGAGATTTAAGTGCGGGTTTCCCCGCCTTTTAGTAGAGGAAGTAGATTGTCTTACGACGTTTGTTGTAGAGGAATTGAGGTGTATCCTGTCAACAAATGGATTTGTTTGCAAGCCACTCTTGCCCGTGAGTAGCCGCTGTGATCGGTGTCTCTAAAAAGCCCTGCGCTGCCTCAAAGAGACGTTCTATTAAACCTATTAAAAGGGGGTGTATGTGGTGACGCCCTGCGTACTGCGCCACCCTTCATTGAGTACTATTTCACTCAACATGTTTGAGAATCAATCAAAAGTGAGGATTATTTTATGCCTGAGCGATTGCTACGCCAAGGGCAATCGCCGCTTGTTCTTCATCGGAACCGGGTTCCGGTGCATCGAGAATCGCCAAGCCGTCAGAAACAAGATTTGCGCCCAAACGAACGGCATCCTGTGCCCAATCGTCCATGTATTCGCCACTGTTCCAATTGTAGGAGCCAAACAGCACTACATTTTTTCCTTTGAGATCATCGGAAATTTGATCCCACATCGGTTGGAAATCTTCGGTTTCCAGCTGCTCATCTCCCATAGCAGGGCACCCAAACGCGAAATTGGTATACGCACCCATCTTGCTTGGTTCAAAATCCCAAGGCATGTACACATCGGCTTCGCCACCTGCTTGTTCTACGCCTTTTTTGACCAAGTTCATAATGGCTTCGGTATGACCGGTGCCACTCCAATAAACAATTGCGACTTTCATCGAGTCACTCCTTTCCTATTTAGATTGCTAGGGCCAGCGCTTCTAACGGCTGCCCTTCCCTAAAGCGGGACATACATACCGCATGGCTTTCGTCGAAGGCGCGGAAGCACTTGTCTGCCTGCTCCTCGTTGTGGAACACACACCAGTAGCCTTGTCGCTTTGCACATCGGGAACCAAATTGCACAAAGTCCTTCACGTCAGCGAGCGGATACGAAAGAAAGAGGCCAATCTCATGCGGAAAGCCATCGTAATGATACAGACGCTTGGCAAGTTGTGCAAGTGCGGACTGCACATCAAACGCATCGTAGCCAAGGGGTGTTAAAAACGCCTGCGTTTGTGGGTCCTGCAAATCACGTGCCAACGCCTCTACACGATAGACATAAGCGAGCGGCATCTTTCCTTTGCCGAAAAAGAGTCGAATGTCGATGCCGAAACGTTTCAGTCGCGCACGTGCCTTAACCACTTCATGGCAAAGGGTGTCATACTCCATGTCGCAAGTATTAAACAAGCCACCGGTTTTTATGCCCGTCAGTACCGGTGCACAAAAGCGAACAATTCTTTCATCTAGCATCAACGCCACTCCTTTTCAAAAGTTGTTTGAATTAGCCATCGCTAATTCATGCTTTTATTATAGCACGCCTTTTTCTTCTGTCAACAGAAAGTTAGCAAAAACTAACTTTTTTCTTTAGGGCATAAAAATAGCGCCGTCCCTGTAGGGACAGCGCCTTCCTATCACCCATTCGCCGAAGCACGGCGTGGGGCATCGTGAGTATGGTTAATCAGCAAACGGTCACCGGCGCGAAGAACGGTGTTGCCGGCAGGAATGATATAGTCATTCCCACGCTGAATGAGAATGATCAAAGAATTGGCGCGGCACGGATAATCGGACAGGGTCATGTTTGGCGCAAGATCCTCCTCTTCGATGACCTTTTCCACCAAATGAATATCCGGCGTTGCCCCTTCCTCGATGGCACAAAGAATGAGCACGTCGCCATCTTCAAGCACGGTGTTGCCCTTCGGCACCATCCGATAGCCGTGTCGAATCATGTGTACCAAGAGAGAGCCCGGAGGCAAGGTGATGTCCATCACGCGCTTACCACACCAAACGTGGTCTTTCTCCACCTTAAAGCGAATGAAGTTAATTGGTGTTTCATCCACATAGTCGGTGAAGGTTTTAAGGACGTTGCCACCCTCATCAATCATTTTAAGACGCTTGGCAACAAACGGCAACAGAGAGCCTTGAATGGCAATCGAAAACAGCACCACCCCAAAGACAATGTGAAACAAATCGTTTTCCATGGCAACCGGCGCCAGCACTGCCATAATCGCAAACACCACCGAGGCCGCACCGCGTAACCCGGAAAAGGACACCAAATGTCGGCGTGCCTCACTGCCACCAAAGGGCAGCATCAAGAGATGCACCGCCAGCGGACGCGCCACCAAGGTAAGAAACAGCGCAATCAAGAGGGCAGGCACCCATACATCCAGCATACGGGACGGATAGGACAAGAGCCCCAAGAGGAAAAACAGCATCACCTGCATGATGCCGGTCACCCCATCAAAAAAGGTCACCAAGTTTGGACGCATTTCAATGGCACTGTTGCCGAGCAAAATCCCCACAATGTACACACTGAGGAAGCCGTTGCCGCCAATGGCCTGCGGAATCCCATAGGCAAAAAGCGCCACCGCCACCACAAAGATGGTCGCCGTTTCCACCGAATCGGTAGAATAGTGATTGATGAGCTTACGCACAATAAAGCCAATCCCAAAGCCGCAAGCAAGCCCCAACGCCAACTGCTGTACCAAGACCAAGCCCACACCGCCGACACTGATGATCCCCTGCATGGCAGTCAAAAGCACCACCGTCAACATATAGGCAAAGGGGTCATTGGAGCCGCTTTCCACTTCAAGGAGGGAGGCAGTGTTTTCCTTTAAGGCGAGGTTGCGAGAACGCAAAATCGAGAACCGATGCCGCATCGGTAGAGCTCAACAACGCCCCACAGAGTAAGCCTTCAAGCAACGGCATGCCTAGCACCCAATGACAAAAGGCACCCACCATCAGCGCCGTCAAGATCGTCCCAGCGCTCGACAGCACAATAGACACTGCCGCTACCGGCTTTGCCACCTTCCAGTTGGTCCCAAAGCCGCCGTAAAACATAATAAATACCAGCGCCATCGTACTGAGCTGCTCGGCAAAGGCGTAATTGTCAAAGGGAATCTTCAAAATCCCGTCGCTGCCAAACAGCATCCCCACAAAAATAAACGCCAACAAAGCCGGAATCCCGACGCGATTGCTCATACCCTTGAACAACGTGCAGCCCAAAAGCACAATGCCGGAAAAAATAGAAAAGGTTGTTAATGAGATGGTCATAGGGCGCCCTCCTTTATGTCTTTTGTAGCATATAATTTTATCATACCTTTTTCCTCGACAACAGCCCATGCCCCCACCTTTAACAAAATCCAAAAAAGCCCATAAGAGTAAGACTGAAAGATGGCATGAAACCAGTATTGAGTGATTAAATAATACATCCCCAGCTTGTAATGAAGAAAAGTTTCTCCCCGAGGACCGGGGAGAAGACTGGGTGATAACATTGAAGTAGTACCGAGTGATTGTATGAAATAAAGAACGCTCATTTTAAACGTTCTTTGATGTGCTGATCAATATCGGTACAAATACCTTCAAAATTACGATGAAAATCATAGTTAGAATATCGCAATACTTTGAGCCCTTGTGATAGAAGATAATCATCTCTTTCGCGGTCTTTTTCCTGTCCGTCTTCCGTATAATGTTGACTTCCGTCTAATTCGATAACTAATCTTGCAGCTGCACAATAGAAGTCCACGATATAACATCCAATGACTTTCTGCTTACGAATTTTGACCGGATAATATTGTAAGTAATCAAACCAAAGATGACATTCCTCTTTAGTCATCTTTCTACGAAGATTCTTGGAAAGACCGATTAGTTTCGGATTGTCTCGTCTTGTCATAACCATACACCTCAATTATATTCTAACGATGTAAATTTTTATAAGCAAGCTATAGAAAGATGGCCTTCTAAAAGTGCTTTATCTGTCAGCCGATGCAGTTAGTTACTATCGCACCCCTATCCGTCAGGCTTACGCCTGCCACCTTCCCCCGGCCCCCGGGGGAAGACCATATAATGCCATCGCAACAACAAGGGGTGATTGGAGATGTCGATGAAATTGCATATCAATGACGTAGATAAGGTATAGTCTCTCCCCGAGGACCGGGGAGAGGTGGGCCCGGAGGGCTCGGAGAGGGGTTCGAGCAGTGGCTTATTCCACTTGCTTACAAATTAAATGCAAAGATAAGTGCTTTATCTGTCAGCCTATGCAGTCAGTTACTATCGCACCCCTATCCGTCAGGCTTACGCCTGCCACCTTCCCCCGGCCC
>Scooby_p2__coassemble_1989_pt1 | contig 9813 bp, 5 predicted proteins | sample Scooby_p2__metabat2_low_PE_036 | metagenome-assembled genome bin Scooby_p2
CCTTATAACATGGCAAACATTATAAACATAATTGCTTTTGCAATTTCTATTGCTGGATTAGTTGGTGCCACATATCTTTTTTACACCACATTTAAGCGAGTTACAAAGGGGCTGAAAAAATAATGGCAGAAAAGAAGAAACGTGAGGCGGTCTATGACCCTGTCGCGCAAAAGAAATGGTCTGATAAGAATCGAGCAAAGAAGAATGTTAATACTAGACGTTCTAATGCTAAAAGGTTCATTCGTGAAGATGCTACATTAGAAGAACTTGATGAACTGCAGGCGCTGATTGAAGAACGCAGAGAAACACTAGATATGTGAATATGTAAAAAGCCCATCTATTGCAGATGGGCTTTTTGTTTTGTGGGGCAGTTTGCGGGGCAGTTCGGTTTCTAAATATTGCTTTCTTTTACTTTGTCCGAACCACGAAACCCGCTTTATTAACGCTTTTTGCTTTTAGTTGCTAAGTTAAATGGAGCTGAGGGGAGTCGAACCCCTGTCCGAAAGACCAGTTCCCAAGCTTTCTACGTACGTAGATTGTGTTTTGATTTAGTATGGCACGCGTCCGCAATCAAACTAGAACCATACGAGAGAAATAAGTTTCCCGGGTGACTATTTCTCAGTGATCACGCGGTAGCCTGATGGTTTGGCTCCCTATCCCACATCTCAGGCGCAGCAGGTAGGAAGTTTACAGCTTACGCTGCAAAAGCTAAGTTATTATTTTTAGCGTTTAAGTTTAGGTGCACAATTTTACGAGATCATGCGAAACTCGGTACGCTTACAAGGCAACCGCAATCCCCCGTCGAAGCCAGTACAGCCCCAGGAATATGGTCACCATGCTGTAAAATGACTACAGCTGTGTTATAATATTATATCATTATTAGAGCGAACTATCAATAGAAAGGGATGACTGGATGCTCGCTATTGAAACTATTCTGGGTGCGTTGACCGGGTATTTTACAAATGATATCGCCATTCGTCAATTATTTTCTGAAAAGGGAATGGTGGTGCGTGAGCGTGAACAATTTACTTCGTTGATTGTTCAGGTGTTAAAGGACAATATTATTGATGCGGATACAATAGATTTATTGCGTGAGCGTCCGGAGATGGTAGCGTTTTTTGATGAATTCGTCCATGCAATTTTTAATGAGGCGCTGCCCAGTGCCCTTTTGGAGAAAAGACTGTCTGTATTTGATGAAAATGGCGCTTTGCAGGGAATTTTGAAGGGGCATATTGCAGAGGCTGCTATTTCTGAGGCAAGGCTGGATGCGGCGTTGGTGCATGCGCATTTGGACACGTGGGTGCAGAGTGAGGACTTTAAGCAAGCGTTGTCTCAGGCAATTCAACATGTTGCGACACTATCTATCAAGGATTTGGGGTTAGCAGCTGTTCTAGAAGAAGTTTTTGTGGCATTTGAGTCTATGGATGACGATGCTTGGCAGACGTGGTTAACCGAGCAACAGGAACAAATCTTGCATGCCTTGGCAAACGAAACAGCCTTAACAGAGGACGAGAAGATACAGTCTGTCAAGGCGCTGCTTTCTGTCGATGGGGAAATTCTTGTGCAGAAGGTAGAGGTGTATTTGGGGATAGACTTTTCGGCGTCTGAACAACAGGTGAATTTTAAAGAACGCTATACGCATTTTTTGGAGCAGCTTTATGTTTTTGCGGCGCGAGTGTTGCCACAGGTGCTTGAAGCCCATTTGCCGGCGCTTGTAGACGCCTTTTATCCGATGCTTCAAGCCGATCGTCAATGGTTGGAACAAATGGTGCTTGATAGCATTGAGGCATGTAACACTGATGGAAATATGATTTTATCGGTGGCGAGTGGCTATGTTCAGAAGTTTTTTGCATCTGATGCGAGCGGCAGGGATTGGCTGACAAGGTTATATGATACGCTCATTCAAGCCGGCGAAAATAATGCATTATGCACACGCGTTGCTGACTTTTTGTGCGGTTTAATTATGAAACAAATTGATGAATGGCGTCGCTTGGATTTGGATGACGAGGATGCTGTTCGAAAGGTGCATGTGTATTATCAAGCAGGACGTGCGTGGGCGGTGAAGATGGCAGATGCTTATTTAGATATGCCGGCGCAAGGAAATTCAGTGCATCGTATTGTTTTGAAGAGTATGGTTTCGATGGCGTTTGCATGGCTTCGTCAATCCATCACGGCGGAAAATATGCGGGACTCCCTTGAAAAATATAAGGAACAGCTGATAGAGCAATCTTTTGAAGCCTTATTCTTTAATGAAAAGCGTCAAGCGCAGGCGGTGGATTATTTGTGTGATTGGTGGCATAGCGAAGGCAAAGCTTGGCTTTTAGGCTTGGATGTGAATGAAAAATCCGTGAAAGCACTCCTTTATAAAGTTGTCGATGAGATTTTCGATACCCCAATCGGGCGTTTTGTTGATTACTTGCAAGGCTTGCTACCCTATGAACAGATGGCAGACAGTTTGCGCGGGCTGTTTTTTGGTCAGTTGCGTGATTTTTTGGCAGGGCTCACTCAAGAACAATTGGAAGCACTGACGCATGAAGAAATTCGCGAAGTGGTGCTTGATATGATTGGTCGTGAAATGCGCCCACTTGCTTATCTTGGCGGAGGAATCGGTGCCATTGCCGGCGTCGCGACTGGTGCGGCTATGAAGGCTTCAGGGGTATCTGTGGACCAAGAACAGCTTGCACTCGTTTTAGCAGCACGCTCCGGGATGTACGGGGCGGTGGGGTATGGGACCAATGTGATGGCAGTTAAGGGGCTATTTTGGCCATATAAGAAAACATTGGGGTTACAAGGGCTTATCAGCAAAAACCAAACCCGTTTTGCCAATAAAATGAAAAGTATGGCAGAAAACTATATTATCAATGAAGAGATTTGGATGCAGCAGGTGGCACGTGTATCGGAACGCATTGGACAACATGACGATGAGATTTTGCGTTACGGGCTTCATTTAATGGATCAAAATCGTGAGCATGTAGTGCGTCCGTTGGTGGAAATGGTTTCTACGCAGCTACCGCAGCGGCTTTGCAGAGGGCTTTTTTCAGAAGCGCAGATGGTTGGTTTAATGCAAAAGTTGGCAACAACGGGTATTCAGTGTTATTTAAATCACCGCACAGTTGGAAATGTGGCTGTGCGTTTTCAATGGCTGCATCGTGGCATTTGTAAGGTCGCAATGGCAGAGGCAAATGAACGTGTATGGTCCGATAAAATCACAAAAACACTTCATGGCTTATCGGAAGAACGATGGGTAGCGCTGGGCAATGGGGTGCTTCAACATTGGTATTTGCCTAAGAATGAGGCGGTCTATGAAAAAGCATGGCAACATATTTTGCCGATTTATCAAGATTTATCGAGCCGCTTACTCCGTTATACGCATGAGATTGCAGGCGCTTTAGGTGATTATATTTCAAAAAAACTGTCTTTCCCACTTCAATTGGCCTATCGTATGGCGAGTGGTGATCGACAAATTGAGCGCGTGGTAGCCTATTTTATTGAGCATCAATTGCCGGATTATCTTGCTCAGCGTGAGGAACAGGTACAGATGCAATTGAAACGCTGGGCCATGGCGCAATTTGCAGGCCGTCATTTGATGGACTGTGGTGTTACAATTTCGGAGGCACAAGGGCAATGGCTGGCGCAATGGAGTCAGGGGATTCAGGCAGATTGGGTGCATCGCCATATATTGAACTTATTGGTTCATATTGAAAAATGGCCAAATTCTTATCTTGATGCCCTAACAAAGGATGTAAGTGTTGTGGTTGCACCTATATTGGAAGTTGGGGCGCAGTACTTGCAAGAAATGAAAATGACTTCCCATATAAAGTGGGCGCTTTTGGCAGAGCGCTTGTCGCCGGTGCTCGATATAGCGCGTAAAGAGGCTTTTTGTGATGTATCTATTGCGGAGATGCTATCACTTTCCGAGTTGCGTTTTTGGGCTTGGTGTGATGAAATCTTTCGTTGGTCTCATGTTGAGAAAAACAGTGTGATTACATGTACACAAGGTTTGTGGCGTGATGTTGCTCCAACTTTTTGGCAGACTATTGGTCAACGGGGGCGCGTGCTTATGATGATGATTGATATTCCGACGCTCACCTATGACAGAATTTGTGCATTATCGCCACAAGAGCTTGAAGTGATGGTACGTGATATTGCGCAGCCTTACTTTACACGTGTAGAACGGATGGGATGGTTAGGGGCTGTCGTAGCAATACCAGCAACAATCATCGCTATGATGCTTGGTGGAATGTAAAAAAGGAGGGGCCTATGAGATTTTTTCATTTGGCAGATTTACATATCGGAAAAAAGGTAAACGGTTATTCGATGGTAGATGATCAACGTGTGATTTTAAAACAGGTCACAAGATTGATTGCTCAAGAAAAACCTAATGCACTTATTTTAGCGGGGGATATATATGATCGTCGGAATCCACCTATTGAAGCGGTGTCGTTGTTTGATGAGTTTGTGTCCGAAGTGGTGTTGGATTTAAAGGTGCCGATTTTGGCCATTGGCGGAAACCATGATGGCGGGGAACGGCTAGGTTTTGCCAATGCCATTCAAGCCAAGGTGGGCTTGCACTTGGTGGGAAACTTTACTTGGCCGATTCCAAAGGTGCGCTTTGAAGATGAAGAAGGACCTGTCGATGTGTATCTGATGGCTTATGCGGATTTGGCGGTACTACACACCGTAGTGCCTGAAACGGAGGGACTCTCCTATGTTCAGGCAATGGACTGGATTCTGAATCATACAGAGGTGGATGAGAAAGCACGTAATGTGTTGGTGGCACATGGTGTGGTGACTGGCGATGATGAATTGGTTACCAGTGACTCTGAGCGTGTGCTTTCTATTGGCGGTACAGAGTATTGGAAAAGTGCATCTTTATCGAAGTTTGATTATGTGGCTTTGGGGCACTTGCATCAACACCAGCGTGCCGGAAGTGAAAACATTCGTTATGCCGGAAGTTTAATGCAGTATTCCTTTTCAGAGGAAAAGCATCAGAAGGTAATGTTGGATGTGGTGCTTTCTGAGAAACAGATGGTTCAGTATACGCCGATTCCATTAGATGCACCGCATAAGTTGGTAACCATCAAAGGTCATTTGGAAGAGTTACTCAAGGTGCCGGTGGCGGTGAAACCGCATCAAGAGGATTATGTACGTGTGATTTTGGAAGACAGTGGCAGCCTCATAGAACCGATGCAACGCTTGAAGAGCTGTTATCCGAATATCATGCTGTTGGAGCGTCAAGCTGCTTTGGTGGCGAATACAGATTCGGTTGCACCGATTGCTAAAAAGTCGGCACTTTCACCGCTGGCGTTATTTGAGACTTTTTATGAGCAAGTAACTGAACAAGTACCAGAAAAGGAAATGAGCACAGTCATGCAAGAAATCTTTGAAGAAGTGCAGAAGGAGGAGCTATGAGACCTATTACATTGACCATTTCGGCATTTGGTCCCTATGCTGACCAAACTGTGTTAAATTTTGATGCGTTGGGGTTGCAACGTCTGTTTGTGATTACCGGCCCAACTGGGGCTGGGAAAACAACGGTGTTTGAGGCTATACTCTATGCACTTTATGGTAAATTGAGTAAAAAAGGGATGGATCCAGCCAGTTTGCGCTGTGATTTTCTGAAGCCGGATGACGACATTCTAACTTTTGTAGAATTTATTTTTGAGATTGGGAACAAACAATACCGTATTCGTCGTCAACCAAAACAGTGGGTAGCAAAAAAACGTGGTGATGGGCGAAGGGAAGTCGGCCAAGAGGTGGTTCTTGAATGCGTAGGACATACGGATTTCTTGCCACTGACAAAAATCTCCGAAGTTGATACGAAAATTGTTGAGCTTATTGGTTTGGAAGAGGAGCAGTTTAAAAAAATTGTGATGCTACCACAAGGCGCGTTTCAAGAATTTTTGATTTCCGGAACGAAGGAGAAAAGCGAGTTATTGCGCAATATTTTTAATACCAGTCTATATGATCTTGCATTACAGCGTTTAAAAGGGCGTGTGAGTAAGATGAGTGGTGATTATGAGCGCGTGCGGATGCAATATCAGGCACAATGTGCAATGTTGAAGACAGATAAAGTGCTTACCTACGGAGAATTTCCATCTGACGAAGAGGTGGCATGTTTGGATTGCACCGTCAAGGATGAAGAAAACAAAATTGCTGATTTTACTGAAAAGGTTCAGAAAGCCGATGTGGCGTATAAAATGGCCATTGATGCGTTCAACACGCAAAAGCAGCACAACGAAGATGTACGTTTATGGCAGGATGCGGTTGCGCAAAAGGCGGTCCTTGAACAACGCGGTGATGCCATCCGTGTCATGAAGGAACGCATCAAAGAAGCAGAGAAAGCCGAAGCCGTAGCAGTCAAGGAAGACCGTTTTTTGGAGGCAAAGAGCCAGCTTAATGTATTACAACAGGCGCTGACGGATACGGAAGCGGACTGTCAGCGTTTGAATGAACAAAGCAAGGTGGTTAAAGAACGCCATCAAAAAGCGTTGTTGGAAAAGCAGGAGGCGGATAAGGCTTTCCAAAAGGTACCGGAATTATCTAACAAACTGGCGCATTTGCAACAATATATGAAAAAGAAAGCAGATTTAGCGATAGCACAGCGCACTGCTCAAGATATGCAAAAAAAGCAATGCGTGGCTCAAGAGGCACTCAATCGCCTTTCGGAAAAGGTGAAAGGTGCAGAAGAAGCTGTTGAGAAGCAGCAAGGCTTACAAACAGCACATTCCAAGAAGCAAGTGTTGCTTGTACAGTTGAAGCAAACCTTGCAGGAAGACCGTGTGAATTTTAAATCGACTGCGACGGCACTGGAACGTTACAAACGTTTACAAACAGCTTTGAAAGATGAGGCGAAGGCGGAGGCTGTTTTAGCACAGAAAGAGGAAGCCCTTCAAGAAGCACGAGAAAAGAGTCGTCAGCATGAAGCCGCTTTGTTAGCGGTGGGCTTGGAGGATGGCATGCCATGTCCGGTTTGCGGGGCAATTCATCATCCGAATCTTGCGCAGGGCAGTGGTGCGCATGCTGAAGAAGATGCGTTACTTGTTGCACGCGACGAAGCGCAAAAAGATTATCTGCGTGCCCAAGCGTCTACCGAACAACTCAAATCCTTGCTTCAACGTGATATGGAAGAACTTCATGTCCTCAATGCCGATTTGGAAGATATCGATGAGGTACAGCGCTATCAAAACGTTCTCAAAGAACGAGGCGTTCAAAATAAACAGCAGTATGAACAATTAAAGCAAGAGGTCGATGTCGTGGCTCAAGAATTAGTCACCTATGAAGCACAGGGCAGTAAACTTGCTACCTTAAAACAAGAGCAAGCGACCTTACAACAGGAATACACCGAGGCAGCGACCCAAGCTGGACAAGCGCAAGGGATGTTGGAACAAACGCGTGCGGAAGTCCAAGCGCTTGAGGTTGCTGAAGGATTTTCCGGTGATGAAGAAATCACAAGCTTATCGGATTCCATCGAAGCCATCAAACAGCAGCACCAACGTGCCGATGATGCTTTCAATGAAGCACAGGAAGCGCATGCAAGATTGCTAATCGACCAAGCCTCTGCGGAAAGTGCCTTGGCTGAAAAGAAAGCGCATCTTATAAATCATGAACATACGGTAAAGACCCTTGAAGGCACTTTCACAGAAGCAAGGGAGGCGGTGTTTTCCGACGATAGATGTTATTTCGCCGCCAAAAAGGATATGGCAGAAAAAAACTTGTTACAGCAAGAAATCGAACGTTATAACCAAGCATGGACACAAGCTGTCACGACTTGCCGAATGTTGGAGGAACGCTTACAGGAACAAAAGACCTTAGTTGATTTGCACGCCTTAGAGGCAGAGTGCAAAATGTGGCAGGCAAAGGTGGAAGAAGCAAATACCTTGTTGTCTGAGCAAAAAGCACGTTGCAAAAGTAATGCGAGCATTATGAAGGACATTCAAAATCTGCTGACTCAGTTTAAGGCGTTGGAAAATGATTATGCTATTTTGGGGCAACTGCGTGATGTACTTGACGGAAAAAACCGTTTTAATATGCGTTTTGAAATTTTTGCGCAAGCTTATTATTTTGAGAGTATGCTCGAACTTGCCAATGCGCGGTTAGCACGTATGACCCACGGTCGCTATTCTTTCCGCCGAAAAGAATCGGTACGCGATGGGCGAAAGCAGGCTGGCCTTGATTTGGATGTGATGGATCAATATACAGGGCGCGCGCGGGATGTGGCAACATTATCCGGTGGTGAAAGTTTTAAAGCATCCCTATCTTTGGCGTTAGGACTTGCCGATGTGGTGACAGGTGAAAGTGGTGGGGTAGAGCTTTCGACTATCTTTATTGACGAGGGCTTTGGAACACTTGACGATGAATCTTTAGATGATACCGTAGAAACCTTGTTACAGCTTCAGGATAGTGGACGATTAGTGGGGGTTATTTCTCACGTTGCCGAGCTTAAAGAGCGGATTCCGGCACATTTAGTGGTGACCAGCGGAAAACGTGGAAGTCATGCTCATTTTGAGGTGCGCGAATGAGCCGCATTTATTATCATGCTGACGAAACAGATGCAGGAAAGTTATTGAAGGATGTCATAAAAGCACGTATGGATATATCGAAGCGTCTTTTGAAACGGTTGAAGGCCCATCCTATGGGAATTTTAGTCAATGGCAGCCGTCACACAGTGCGTTATGTGGTAGAATCCGGAGATGAGATTTCTCTCGCTATGGCACCTTCTGAGAAAGATAGTGACATTATCCATGAAGATATACCATTGACGGTCGTCTATGAGGATGATATGGTGCTTGTGGTAGATAAGCCGCCAGGTGTAACGATGTTTCCGCGTCGACGTGGCGAACGGGGTTCGCTTGCCGGCGCTGTTCTGGCGCATCTAGAAGCCAATGGCGAGGCCTGTATTTATCACCCTGTCAGTCGTTTGGATATTGGGACAAGTGGATTGGTGCTATTGGCAAAAAATAGTTATGCGGCCGGTCAATTGAGTAAAAATCGTGCAAAAAAATACTACCAGTGTTTTGCATATGGTAGAATGCTTGAGCCGGTGCATTTACAAGGGCATATTTGCGAATGTACCTCCTCTGTACGACATAGGATTGGCCCGTTGTTTTATGTGGGCGAAGGCGGAAAAACGTGTAGCACTTTAGCAACACCACTTTATTATGATCAACGACTACAAGCAACAGCTGTATGGGTGCGTATTGATACTGGCAGACGCCATCAAATCCGTGTTCATCTTTCTCATCAAGGACATCCTTTAGTGGGCGATGTGACATACGGCGGTCCTGCTATTCGAGCGAAACGACCACTGCTACATGCAGCGGCGCTTACATACTGTCATCCTCAGACCGGAGAGATAATGCATCATTTCTTGGGGATGCATTCTTATGGTGATGAACCGGAGGAAATAAAAAATCAAGAGCTACAAGTTGATTTATCAGAAATGAGATGAAAGCATGAAAATTATCATTCCAAAAGGCGCAAAACATATTATTCAACGTCTCAACTCTGCTGGGTATGAGGCTTATATTGTGGGTGGCTGCGTACGAGACTCACTTATGAATAAAACGCCAAGTGATTGGGATATTTGCACGTCTGCTCATGTAGAAGATATGCTGGAAATATTTAAAGATATGCGCGTGATTCCTACCGGTTTGCAACACGGTACCATTACTATTTTAGAGCGTGACGGTGCCTATGAAGTGACGACATTTCGTATTGACGGTGATTACGTGGACCATCGTCATCCGAAAAGTGTGTCATTTACCGCAGAATTAAAAGAAGATTTGAGCAGACGGGATTTTACCATTAATG
>Scooby_p2__coassemble_2146_pt1 | contig 9196 bp, 8 predicted proteins | sample Scooby_p2__metabat2_low_PE_036 | metagenome-assembled genome bin Scooby_p2
ACCTTGGCTGGTAAAGAGCAAGCCGATGATGCCGCCGACCAAGGCCAGTGCGACAGGAACGGCGAAGGAACGTAGCCAAAGTGAGAGAAAAAGCTGTACCGCACAAATAGCGATGCTTCCCAAGGCGCCGCAAAGGAGCCAATCGGCAAGCTGTGTCCACGGCACTGCCGCTGTCATACCGATGAGCTTGCCACTTGCCACAAAGTACACCCCCACCAAGGCTTGGGTGAAAATCGACACACCCACCGCCGGCAAGAGCTTCGCCAAATAAAGGGTCGTGCGCGAAACCGGCATGGTGAGGTAGCTGTTGAAATTGCGGTCGCTGTGCTCCAATCGCCATTCCCAAGCACAATACACGCCCAAGAGCGCCGGTAGGAAGAAATACGCCGAAAAGAGGGTGTGCTGCGTCCATAGGCTCAGCCACCAATCGTCCAAAATACCGATGTTGGCGCGATAGTTGGCCGTTCCCAGCACCGCCGGAATCAATGGCAGTACCACAAAGGCAAGCCAGACCGGCGCCCGACGCCCCTTGATGAGCTCTGCTTTTAATACACGACATAACATCACTCACACCTCCTTACGGGCAAACAATGCCCAACCGACCGTCACAAAAACCAGCGTCCACACAACAAGTAGCCCCACATCGAGGAGTTGAGGGGTCACCGTCAAAAAAGGCACCCCTTGATGTGGCACGTACGCACCGTAATCAATGCGCACCGTTCCCATGAGCCCGTAATAGCCCCAAGGCAGGCAACGTGCCACCGCATACGGGAAAAACGCACTCATGAGTCCCAAAAAGCTCCCTGCAAGACCGCCAATCAAGGCCACCGCCTGATTGGCAAAGCGCAGCGAAAGCCCCTGTTGCAAGGCGTAAATCATCACCGACACCACCCAACTGCCGAGGTGGTACAACAAAAGCTCATGCCATGGCACCTCGCCTGGAAAGCGCAGCATGATGCCGATGCCGACAAAGGCAAGGAGTCGCACACCAAGCACCAACGCCACAACAAGCGCGCCCCAAAGGAGTTTTGAAAAATATAGGCGCGTCGGTGTGGTCATCGTCAGGCTCTGCTTGAAGCAGCTTCCTTTGTGCTCGCCTTCTGAGTTTCGACTGGCGATGACCGCCACCGTGAGTGGCAGCATCACCGCATCCAAGATGATGAGGTCATAGCAAATGCCGTACCAGGAGCGGTTTTCGACGGCAGTGCGCAACAGGTCCACCCCCTCCCACAGGAGCTGTGCCCCCAAAAGCGCCATGCAAACAAGGACAATCCTGCGGTGGCGCATTTTGAAAAATTCGAGTCTCACGCCATTCATCGCACACGCCCCCCTTTGGTAAGGTCGAGGAAGATGTCCTCTAAGGTACGCGCCCGTTCTTCTAAGCGCAGGATGCCGATGCCCGCTTCTGCCAAACGGCGCCCCATGTCCAAGGTGGCAGCATCGGAAAGGAGTGGCAACAGCACCGATGCCCCGTCCTCCTTCACGCGCCAGCGACGGTCTGCAAGCACTGCCATGGCAGCGGTGTTATCGGTGGTACGCAGTGCCAAAGCGTGGCTACTGCGACTGTGCAGCGCCGCAAGGGTATCCTGAAAAACCAATTCACCCGAAGAAATAATGCCAACATGGTCTGCCATCTGATCGATTTCCGAAAGCAGGTGGCTTGAAACAATCACCGTCATGCCAAAACGCTCGGGCAGAGATTTGATGAGCTCGCGCATTTCCTGAATACCGGCAGGGTCGAGACCGTTGGTTGGCTCGTCCAAAATAAGCAGGCGTGGAAAGCCCATTAGTGCCGCCGCCAAGCCCAGACGCTGCTTCATCCCCAAGGAATATTGGCTCACGCGCTTGTCCCGCGCTTCCTCTAAGCGCACAATGCGAAGTACCTCGTCGATTTGTCCCGCCGGCAGCTTACGCATTTCCTGTACCACACGCAGATTTTCCGCGCCGGTGAGGTGGCCATAGTAGCTTGGGCTTTCAATGAGGCTTCCCACCTGCTTGAGAATATTGAGATGGTTCTTGCGGTTCATGGGCTGATCAAAAATACGAATGTCACCTGCGGTAGGATGCACCAAGCCCAAGAGCATTTTGAGGGTGGTGGATTTGCCGGCGCCGTTTGGCCCGAGAAAGCCGTAGATGCTGCCCTCCGGCACCGCCATATCAAGTTGATTGACCGATAAGGTCTTGCCGTATTGTTTTGTTAACCCTTTGGTTTCAATGAGAGTCATACCTCATTCCTCCTTTTGTTCGTTTCCATGCTTTAAGCATACGCGCCGAACCTTACAGGGTCCTGACGGCTGCCTTACGTTTTCCTTAAATTTCGCGAAAGGAACCTTTTTGGCGCTATAAATACGCTATAATGAAAGCAACTTCATGGAGGTGATGGTATGACACCTACAATTTTACTCGTTGATGATGAACCGGCACTGCGTGAGATGGTCGGCAATATGCTCCGCAGCGACGGCTATACGGTTGTGACCGCTGCCAACTGTCAGGAAGCGATGGCAGTTTTTGAAGAGAACGCGCCGGATGCAGTGCTTTTGGATGTGATGCTTCCCGATGGCGACGGCTTTGGTCTTTTTCGCACCTTACGCGCCAAGCGCGATGTGCCGGTGCTCTTTCTCTCGGCGCGGGATGAGGACAGCGCCCGTTTGCAAGGCTTGGGCCTTGGGGCAGATGACTACATCACCAAGCCCTTCTTGCCGCAGGAGCTGCTCTTGCGCTTGCGTGCTGTATTGCGCCGCGTGTACCGCTTGGAAGAACAAAGCCATCTTGGCGATGTAACCATTCTCTGGGGCAAGGGCGCCGTGGTCAAAAACGGCGAAGAAATCGCCCTCACCGCCAAGGAATGGACCCTCTTAAAAAAGCTCTGGGACAACCGTGGCAATATTGTCACCACAGATGCCCTCTGTGCCGCCCTTTGGGACGGGCCCTTGGTGGGCTACGAAAACACCCTCATGGTGCACGTGCGCCGCTTGCGTGAAAAAATCGAAGCCGACCCTTCCCATCCGCGGCATTTGCTCACAGTGCGCGGCTTAGGCTACCGCCTGAGTGAGGAGGCACAAGCATGAACCTACGCACGATCATCAAGGCTGCGCTCGTCTTTACCCTCTCGGTGGTGCTCATTGTGGTCATCGGCATTGCAGGCATGCTGGGCTTTACTGCCGTGACTTTTTTCCAAGACCGCGAGGATACCACCTCGATGATGGATATTGACGCCGCCCTTGTGCAGCGAAACGGCACCTATACCTTTGAGGCGCCTGCGATTTTAGAGGACAACCATCGCTGGGCCATGCTCATTGACAATCATGGCACTATCTCTTGGAGCCAAGATTTACCCGATGATGTGCCGCGCCATTACGAACTGACGGATGTGGCGAGCTTCACCCGTTGGTACTTGGCAGATTATCCGGTGACCACACAGATTCGCGACGACGGCATTCTTGTAGTGGGTGCCCCTAAGGGCAGCCAGTGGAAGCAACCCCTCGTCTTTACGATGCAAAACCTCTCTGTCATGCCCTATTGGTTTGTGGGCTGCATCCTTTTTATGCTGGTGGCAGTATTAGGCGTTTCGGCGCTTCTTTTGCGTCACTGGTTCCGCAAGGACCAAGCAGGGCGTGATGCCGCCCGCAGCGATTGGATTCACGGCGTGAGCCATGACATTCGCACGCCCCTCGCCCTCGTGATGGGCAAGGCCAGTCAACTCGAAAACGATCCGCGCTTGCCTGCTGATGCCCGCAAGGACGCCGCCATTATCTGCAACCAAAGCCAGACCATTCGCGATTTGGTGGGTGACCTCAACCTTACCATGCGCCTCGATTGCGCCATGCAACCCCTGCGCCGAGAACCGCTCCAACCGGAGGCCGTCGTGCGCCAAGCTGCGGCGGATTTTCTCAATAGCGGCCTGGCAGAGGGCTATCCTTTTGAGATTGATGTGCCCGACACACCAATGACTGCCATAAACGCCGACGCCGTTCTGTTGCATCGCGCCCTCACCAATCTCCTCAATAACTGCGTGCGCCACAATCCACCGGGTGCGGCGATTCATATGGCTGCCCGCGAACGCGGCAAAGACTGCGTGTTCATCGTTGAAAGCGACGCCCCTGCAAGCGCTGCCACCACCGTGGGCGGCATCACCGCAGACGGCAACGCCGCCCACGGCACCGGCCTCAAGCTCGTCGCACAAATCGCCCAAGCCCACGGCGGCCACGCCCGCTTCACCGCAGGCAAGTGCTTCCGCTGTGAAATCGTGCTGCCGAAATAAAAAAACTAGCGCAACTGGAAAAACCAGCATACACATGCTAAAATAATACTTGAAAGTACCCATGACAGGGTGTGGATGCCTCCTACTCCATTTTTTTGAAATGATTTCAATTGTCTTAGAAGTAATGAATCTCTTGTTGCTTTTAAGCACGTCAATCTTTGCGTTACTTATCTTTCAAAGAAAGATAAGTAAAAAAAATGCCTACTCTGTCGGCCAACAGAGTAGGCGGTGTCCTTCGGGACATTTAGTTTAACCTGAGGCATCCACATTTTGGAGTGGGTGCTTTCTTTATATTTATTATACGTGATATCGCCATTCAATTCAAGCACCCTGCCAATAAACAACGCCCTTGCTCTCCTTTGAGCAAGGGCGTTGTTTGTTTCCTTTATTTCCCCTCAAGTTTAAGCACCCTGTACACCTTCTTCACGGTGAGGCGATAGAAGAGCCAGAGCAACAGCGAAATCGCAGCGACGACGCCACCGCAGGCGGCGAGGCCTAAAAGCTCTGTCTGGGTGAAGCGATTGTCGTTAAAGAACATGATCATGCTGTAGAAGCAGTAGATACCTACCGTGCCCAAGAGTGCCGGGGTGGCAAAGACACGGCGGACTTGGCTACGCGCCGAATGTAAGAGATAGGCCTTTGGCGCCCCCAGGTGACGCAAGTCATCATAGACCTTTTGGTTGGTCATCGCCACGGAGAGGCAACGGGTGTAGGCAATGACAAAAACAGCAGCAAAGCAGATGATGGCAATAAAGACAAAGGTCAGCATATACACCGCTGTGGTCTTGACAAAATCAGCCTTTTCCAGCACGGCAAACTTCGGCATATATTGCCAATGCATACGGAAATCGGTGCTATCCGGTTCATCATAATCAATGGATTCAAACCCATGCTTACCAAGGTATTCCGGATCCATAAAATATTCACCCTTGGCGGCAATTTCTCGTTCACGTTCCACCGGATCCCACGCATCATAGATTTCTACTTCAGGGCCCGAGCTTGCCACAATGGTATGGAAGAGGGCATCGGCAAAGTCGTAGGTATTGGCAACATCGATCACATTGAAGCAGACCATGGTTTCCAACCATTCGTCGGACAGGCCCTTGGTCATGGTGGCATAATCCGCATCATCAAGCACATAATGACCATACAGCACATCGTTTTTGAACATGCCGGTGGTTTTTACAGGCCACTGTGTATCGGTCACCGTGTTGGTAATGAGAGAAATATCGCCGCTAATCGTATAGCGATTGTCCCCATTGCTATCCATAATTGGGGTCACCGTACCGGGCTTGACATCGGCGGTTTCGCCGGTAATGGCATTGTAGTAGGCCTCCGGCATAAAGAGATTGGAGCAAAGCACCTCCGCATAAACTTCCTCATAGGTGGTGCCCATCTTCCCTTCCGTTTCAATATGGTCCATCCCATCCACGCCCAAGCGCGCCATCGGTGCGGTGTTGAAATCGGTGATGGTGACGTCATACTTGTTCGCCAAGGCTTCCACATCCTGCTTGCCAGGAAGGTCTTGGTCGTTGCGATAGAAATACATGTAATCAATCGGACGGTTGTTGTAATCCATCAAGGCACCGATGCTAAACATCGGGCTGTAAAAGGCGCCAAAGTAGGCACCGGCGATGAGCAAGGTCATCACGAGCATATTGCGCACGGTCTGACGGGCTTGGAATTTCATCATGGACACAGAAATGATGTCACGGTATTTCTTTTTCTTGCGCCCCCAGCCGTTGGCAACGGTGTGCAAGAGCATCATGTAAAGCCCAATAAAAAGCGGTAAATAGAATGGTGCGGTGACAAATCCCGGCGCATACCAGTGCAGATACACCACGAAAAAGCTCCCGGCATTAAAGCCAACCACAGCACCAATCACCGCTAGAAGCAGCCCGCCCCAGCCGTACCAGCGCGGCACCGCACGAATCGGCTCAGACTTGTGGGATTCCTGCACCACATCAATGATGTTGGTCTTTCTGATAGAGCGGCGCCCCATCCAAAAGAGCATCACCAGCACAAAGAGGGCAAAAATCCCTGCCACCAAGAGGGCTTGCAGGTCAAAGGAAAGGGCCATCTCGTCGCTATCAACAATAAAGAGGCGGAACCCCTGCCAAATGAGTGCCGCAAAGGGCATCCCCAAAAGTGCACCAGCCCCACAGGAGACCAGCCCAATCACGGTCAGTTCCCCGTAGAGGGCACGGGCAAGCTGCTTGCGGGTCGCACCCAAAGCGAGGAAAATCCCTGTTTCGCGGCTCTTTTCACGGAAGAAGATGCCGGCGGCGTAGGTCGTAAAGACGCCACAGCCAATCACCGCCAAGGCAAAAATCATCATCATTTGCTTGCGGCTGTCGCCCCCTTCGGGAAGCACAGAAAGCACGGTTTCGGAGCCCATCATCGAAATATAGGCGGTAATGAGCAGCACCGACACAAAGCAACAGCTCGCGAGGAGCGCATAGCGACCGCGGTTTTTCTTACGCAGTCGTTTGTTCACGTCATTAAAGGAGGTCATGGTGCTCACTCCTTCCCCATGGCGCCGATGGCTTCAAGAAGCGCATCTTGGAAATGGATGCGGTCGGTGGTGCCACGGGTCAGTACCTTCCACACCACCCCGTCACGCAAAATCACCACGCGGTCGCAGAAGGACGCCGCATAGGAATCGTGGGTCACCATGAGAATGGTCGCTTCCAAGGCATCCTTGGCTTGCATAAAGGAATCAATCACGGCGCGGGAGGATTTGCTGTCGAGGTTGCCGGTTGGCTCGTCGGCGAGAATCATCTTTGGCTGATTGATGAGGGCACGCGCCACCGCGGTGCGTTGCTTTTCACCGCCGGAGATTTCTGCCGGATATTTGTCGGTAATATGAGCCAGACCAAACACGTCCAAGAGCTGGTCGGCGCGGTTTTCGGTTTGGCTTGAAACGGTGCCGCCAATGATGGACGGCAAGAGGATGTTTTCACGCACAGTGAGCCCATCAAGCAAGAGGAAGTCTTGAAAGACAAAGCCGAGCTCCTTGTTGCGGACCTCGGCAAGCTCGTCCTAGGTAAGACGCGCAAGCTCCGAGTCTGCCAACATGATACTGCCGCTGTCTGCCGGAATATAGCAGGAAATGCAGTTGAGCATGGTGGTTTTCCCGGAGCCGCTCGGCCCCATGACCCCAACAAATTCACCCTTGGCAACATCAAGGTCGATGCCCTTTAAAACTTCGTAGGTACTGTCCCCTACCTGATAGGATTTATGTAAATCTTTGACGGTTAGCATAAGATTGCCTCCTTTTTCTTTGATAGTATCGATACACATCATAGGGTGCGAATGGTTATTCCAGATTGTCCGGATGCTCCACATAGGAGCGAATCACGGTGCCGCAGTTTTTGCAAATCACATGCAAAAGAGGTTCTCCCTTGATGGTCATGAAGCGATTGGGCTGAACATTGCCGTAGCCCATTTGCTTGCCAATGACAATCTCCTTGCTGTCGCACCATGGGCAGGTGTGATCCTTTCGTGTGTTCATTGCTGCGCCTCCTCTCTTTCTTGATTTCATCATACCTGCCCCCTTCGCCCCCCGCAAACGGGCATGGTATTTTTGGCAAAGCGGGTGTCATTTTTGACAGCGCGCCACAATCAAATGTCAAAATTGGTCGTTTTCCTGTCAACTTTGGTTTTCTCGGTTTTCTGCCCTATGCTACAATAAGAGCATCAATAAAAGGGGTGATAGGATGCTACGAATTGGCATTTGCGACGACGTCTACGATGCACGCTTGGTGCTGCGCGGCCAGTTGGAACGTGCATTAGAAGCCGGAGGCTGGGAAGGGGACTTTCGCGAGTTTTCCTCCGGTGAGGGGCTTTTGACATGGCTCGAAAAGCACGCCGGCGAGCTTGACGTGGTCTTTTTGGATATGGAAATGGGGGCGCTTGACGGCATGGAAACGGCGCGCCGCTTGCGCGCGGCAGACAGCGACCTGCAGCTTGTTTTTGTCACCGGCTATGCCGACCATGTCTTTGACGGCTACAGCGTCAGTGCCGCTGCCTATTTGCTCAAGCCTGCCAAGGCCGAGCAGCTCACTGAGGTGCTCAGTCGCATCCACGCTGCGCTCTATCGTGCGCTGGACCGTGCCTATATTTGTCAAAACGGAGACACCCGCTATCGCATTCCACTGCAGCAAATTTTTTATTTTACCTCAGATCGCCGCAAGATTACCTGTGTCACTGCCACACGCGACTATACCTTTTACGGCAAACTCGATGAAGTGGCGGCAGAGCTTACAAACGGCTTTGTCCGCATCCACCAACGCTATCTGGTACGCAGTGCCGCCATTAGTCGCATCGAAGGCAACGAGGCCGTGTTAAAAAACGACCGCCGTTTACCGATTAGCCGCTCCTGCAGACAGGAAGCCCTTTTGGCAATGGCACGTTCGGAATTGGAGGAATAAGCCATGACCGCAATACTCAATCTCTTTGCGTTTGCCATGATGGCAACCTGCGCGGTGCTTTTTTTCCGCCTGGTTTTGCCCTTTGTGGCGCTCTCTGACACGCGCTGGAAACAACTACTGCTGTTTGGGATGTTTGCCTGCACGTGGGGCATGGTCATTTGGGTCGGCGACCCCAATTTGCTTTATTTGCTGCCCTTCTTTATGGGGATCTTTCTTTTTGGCACCAAAGGCGACATCGTAGGACGTTTGGCGATGGCCATTGTGTTCTTTTGCTTAGCAATGAGCACCTCTGCCCTCACCGACAGCTACATTCGCCGTTATCTGCCGATGATGCAAGAGGCGGACCTCATAGTGAGCTATTTTGCTCGAGCACTGGCGCTCTTGGTCATTACATTGATTTTGCGCCACTTTATCAATGAAACACGCATCAATCTCTCGCGCCGTTATCGGCAACTGGTGCTGGCATTGGCGCTGATGCCCTTCTGCGCCTTGGTATCGGTGG
>Scooby_p2__coassemble_2442_pt1 | contig 8165 bp, 7 predicted proteins | sample Scooby_p2__metabat2_low_PE_036 | metagenome-assembled genome bin Scooby_p2
GTGCTGTGATTGCGGTGGGGTGTGGTCTTATAGCAATCATTATCTGATGATTGAAATTACTGAAGGAGAAAACGATATTTCTATCGTAGAAAAATGTGATACAAAAGAAAAGAGGAACCATCATGACAAATCAAGTATTAGAAAATATGCATACCCGTCGCAGCTGCCGTGCCTATAAGCCTGATATGGTGCCACAGGAAGCGTTGGAACAAATTATCGAAGCGGGACTCTATGCGCCATCCAGCTTGGGTGAGCAATCCGCAAAGATTATTGCTGTGACCGACAAAGCAACGCGCGATAAGCTTTCTAAGCTCAATGCATCCTTTATGCCGGGCAAGGAAGGCACCGATCCTTTTTATGGAGCGCCGGTGGTATTGGTGGTATTGTCTGAGAAGAAGCGCCAAGCACAATTTGCGATGGTTGCTTGGTCATGGAAAATATGATGCTTGCGGCACATAGCCTCGGCTATGCTACCTGCTGGATTCATCGTGCACTGGAAATGTTTGAAAGCAACGAAGGCAAGGCATTCCTTCAAGCGCTTGGTGTAGAAGGTGACTACGTTGGCGTGGGCAATTGTATTGTTGGGCTTCCAGCCTGGGAGGCTTTGCCGGAACCACCGGCGCGTAAAGATGGACGCGTGGTATATGTAAAATAATGGAATAGTAGAGGACGGCGCAGGAGGCCGTCCTTTTTTAAATTATAAGATAAAAGTGCATAAATAATCATTTAATGACAAAATAATGTATTATATTGCATTGAAAGCAACTTTGTGACACAATAAACTTATCTTAATGAGTAAGGAGTACGAGAATATGAGATTTTTTATTGATACAGCAAAGATTGAAGATATTCAAAAAGCCAACGACATGGGCGTGATTTGCGGGGTTACCACCAATCCTTCTTTGATTGCAAAGGAAGGTCGCGTATTTGAAGAAGTGATTGCGGAAATCGCGTCTATTGTAGATGGTCCGATCAGTGGTGAAGTAAAGGCAACCACCACCGATGCAGAAGGCATGGTGGAAGAAGGCAAGGCTATTGCGGCCATTCATCCAAACATGGTTGTGAAGATTCCGATGACCGCAGAAGGGCTCAAGGCTACCAAACAGCTTAGCGCATTGGGGATTAAAACCAATGTGACCTTGGTGTTTAGTGCCAACCAAGCCTTGTTGGCGGCTCGCGCCGGTGCAACCTATGTGTCACCGTTTTTAGGCCGTTTGGATGATATTTCCACCCGTGGCACTGACCTTATTGCTGAAATCGCACAAATTTTTGAGGTGGCTGGGATTGAAACCCAAATCATCGCGGCAAGTGTGCGCCATCCAATGCACGTGACTGAATGTGCTCTCGCCGGTGCGGACATTGCCACTGTGCCATACAAGGTGATTGAGCAAATGATCAATCATCCGCTTACCACTGCTGGGATTGAAAAATTCAAGAACGATTACGAAGCGGTATTTGGCAAATAAGATGAAGGAACAGTATTGCACCACCGGCCAATTTGTGGGATATAAACGTCATTGTGGGCCGACGGCTATGACCAATTTGGTGTTATCGCTGAGAGCGGATTTAGAGGCAAAGTCAGTGTTCGATGAAGTAGTGGCAATCGGCCGACGTCATTTGGCCTACCTCAATGTGCAAAATATCGGCGGCACCAGCGACGGGCTGAGTGGGGTCTATTTACGTGCGGTATTGAAACGTTACGGTCTGGAGGATGCAGTGGTGCATTTTGGTGGTGTTGCAACCGAAAAGCGCTTGCGCCACGCTCTGCGCAGCGGGGCGCTGTGTTATTTACAAATGCATCTTCATCCCAAGTATCACAATCATCATGTGCTTGTCTATGAAAGTGAATGGATGGGCTTTCGCACGGCAGACGGTTGGCAACATCAGCCGGTCTATCTGACGGCGCGGGATTTGCGCGGCGCGACATTTTTCACAATTACGCCGCCCGATACCGTTTCTCGACAATAAAATATGTATAAAAAATGACAGGATGCAAGTGGCATCCTGTTTTTTGTGGGCGCATAGAAATGCAAATTTTGTGTAAAAAAAGAGTGCACGCATCGAGAAGTTGCCGAAAGCTAACTGTGGCGCGGGTTTCGTGAGATATGTTTGACTTAAAACCGTGCAACCCTACCTATAAGAGGGTTTTAGCAAGTGTTAACATGAAAAATACTTTGTGTTATTTCGGTAAAAAAGAAGTTAAAATACTTGCACCGCTCTAGGCTAAACGGTAAACTAGGTGAGTACTTCATCCGACAGGGTGTTTTATTAAGTATGCATTTTATTGCATTACATGCGATTCTATAGAAAGGGCTGATTTACCTCGATGAAGGAAAAATTAAAACGTTTTCTGATTGCCTATGTAAAGCTCGTCAACGACTTTGTGGGCGCGATTTCTATCAGACGAGGCAGCAAAAAATCTATGGCTCTTGCAGCTGGGCTGACATTGGCACTGGTTGTATTTTTGGCGAAAGAGTGGAATTTATTCCTTAATCCGGACACTGAATTTTGGGGCTATCAGGTGTATGTGGTGGCATTTTTGTTTGTCGCCATTATTGATTTTCTGATTGTCTTTCGAGTACAGGTAGAGCCACGGTATCATAATTTCTTTTATACGGCGCTCTTTTTCTTGATTCCGGTTGTGAGCATTCAAATGGTAGAGTGCTTTCAAGGGAACTTTATTTATGTGTTCTCCGTGCCGAACTTTTTCATGAACTATTTTAGTTACATGATTCTCTACATGTTCATTTATTTTATCTGCGGACGTTTTCGTATGACGATTGGCATCGCCAATGTGTTGCTTTTCATTTTTGGGATGGCCAATTACTTTATTGATTTGCTTCGCGGAACTCCATTGGTCCCAATGGATATTTTCGCTATGGGCACTGGGATGAATGTTGCAGCAGGCTATAACTACAAGCTTTCCTGGCAAATCATTATGGCATGCTTGATGTTTCTGATTGTAATGCTTTTAAATCGTCAGATGATCAACATTCAACCGCGATTGGACCGTCACAAAGTGGTGGTGCGTGCTTCAGCCCTTGCGTATATTTTATTGATTGTAAGCTTGGTGTTTAGCACCGATGTCTTGGCAGACCATGGCTTTAAACCGGATTTTTGGAACCAAAGTCGTGGCTATCATCACAGTGGCAGCTGGTATAACTTCTGCCTCAATACCAAATATATTCACGTATCTGAACCGGATGGGTATGACAGTAGTAATGTTAACCAAGTAATCTTGGAAACCGTGGCTGCGGAAGACCCGGATGTGAACAATGGTGCGACCATTAACCTTTTAACCGGGGAAGACAACTATGTGCCAACCGGTGAAAAACCAAATATTATTGCGATTATGAACGAAACCCTCTCTGACCCAGCGTCATTAGGGTATTTACAAACCACCGAGGATTATCTGCCGTTTATCCATAGCATGAGTGAAAATACCATCAAGGGGACGGTATCGGTGCCTGTGTTTGGTGCCGGGACCAGTAACTCCGAATATGAATTCCTTACCGGGAATTCCATTAGTATGCTTCCTGCCGGCAGTAGTGTCTATGAATCTTATATTACCGATGCACAGCCATCTCTGGTATCTACATTGGATGCGCAAGGCTACTCTCGTACCGCCTTCCATCCGTATTTTGCCGATGGTTGGAATCGTCCGAGTGTTTATCAATCTTTGGGCTTTGAAAAATACATCTCCATGTCTGACCTGATTGACCCTGAAGTGGTGGATGCGTATCAAGAATCAAACGATGAAAATGCGTTTATCAACGCAGTAGAGACCATGTATCCGGATGAGGATATTTTGTGCAGACGCTTTGTAAGCGATTCCTACGACTTTAAGAAGGTTACGGAAATGTACGAAAACCGTGATACCTCTCGTCCGTTCTTCTTGTTTAATGTGACCATGCAAAACCATGGCGGTTATGACCGTAGTTACTTAAACTTCTATGAAGACGTTCACATTACCAGCATGTTGGGCTATTATCCTAAGGCTGAACGCTATTTGTCCTTGCTCAAGCAATCCGACAAGGCCTTTGAGGAGCTCATTAACTACTTTAGTAATGTGGATGAACCGACTGTGATTTTGATGTTTGGTGACCACCAGGCATCCATTGAAAACGCTTTTTATGAAGAACTTTATGGGAAATCATTGGACGAACTCAGTGATGCCGAATTGCAATCCCGTTATCATACCCCGTTTGTCATTTGGGCAAACTACGATATTCCGGAAGCAACGGTAGAATCGATTTCTTCCAATTATCTTTCAACCTTGCTCTTGCAAGTGGCTGGGCTTGAAATGACCGAATACAACGAGTATTTGGCAGCCCTCTATCAGGAAATTCCGGTGATTGACTCTATTGGCTATAAGGGCAGAGATGGCAATTACTATGATTTGGCAGACAAAAACAGTCCTTATGCGTCCTTGATGAATGGGTATAGCTGTGTCATGTACAACAATCTCCTCGATCGCGAAAACCGCGAGTGGACCTTGTTTACCTTAGACACCTTACCTTTGACCAATCCATTGATGGTACAAAGCCTAGAAGAGGCGGCGTCCGGCAAGGATCAAAAGAAGGATGAGATGTCGTCAAAGGAAACGGCTGAAACGCCGTAGCAATGACAGTTTCATGAGGGGACGGATGTGCGCCATCCGTCCTTTTTTTAGTTGACGTAGAATTGATGAAAGGAGTTGTGTGGAATGCGCATGAAGTTGCCGTCGATTTTGAAAAAAGAACGTCCGCTTTTTCATGTGGGGCCGGTAGATGTCTCTTTAAGCCCCTTGCCTTATGTGTTCCTCGGTTGCTTGATGACATCGGTGATGCTAGTGTTGATGCACCGAGTGTCTCCGCTTTTTAAAGCGGGCTTTGGTGCAGACTTTGGCCTATGGGGCGACGAATCCAAGCTCTTGTTTTTTGCTATTTTGGCCGGTGTGCTCTTTATCCTGCGGGTGCGCGTCCATGGAAAAATCGGCTTTTTCCTAAGTACCGCGGTGTATGTGACACTGCCTGTGACGACTTACCATATGATTGAATTTGCCAATGAGATGGATGGCTTTGCCCGTGCATCGGAATTGGTGTTTATGAACGTGATTTTTATCGCGGTGGTTTATCTTTTGTTTTTGGCCATCTTTGGCAGCTATCGATGGTCCGGCTTTATTGCCATTGGACTTTTTTATGCCTTTGCGGTGGCGTGCCATTTTGTCTTACTCTTTCGTGGGACACCCTTCGTGCCACTCGATCTTTTTGCTGCCGAAACCGGCATGAATGTAGCGTCTAACTATGTGTTTGAGCTTACAGTGCCGCTCATGATTGCCACTGTTTGGACCGGACTGATGCTCGGTGTGGCCTATCAGCTCGGGCGTGGCAATTTGGTGCGTGCGCGTTGGAAGGTGACCCTTCGTGCGTTGGCACTCCTAGCCATCTTATTGATTGGCTCGGTCTTTTACAGTCAATCCTATTTGCAGGACAAGAAGTATACAATCAGTTATTGGGACCAAGAATCCAGCTATGAGGAATACGGTAACTGGATGGCTTTTTGTTTGAATCTACGTAATGTCTTTCCGGAAAAGCCGGATGGCTATGATGCCGATGAGGTGTCAAGCACGGTAGATGCAACCCTCGAAGAAACCGGTGTGAATCCACAAGGCAATGGTGCTTATAACATGATTAGTGGCAAGAGCGATTACATGCCGACCAAAAAGCAACCAAATATCATTATGATTATGAATGAATCCTTTGCGGATTTGGACGCCCTTGGCGACCTTGAAACCAACATCGAGGTCATGCCGTTTTTTAATAGCCTCAAGGAGAATACCATTCGTGGTTCCTTGCAGGTATCCACTCACGGCGGTGGGACCGCTTGCACCGAGTATGAGGCGCTCACCGGTAATTCTCAAAGTTTCCTTTCAGCGGGCGCAGTGGCTTATTCGGCGAGTATGCACGACACCTCTCCGTCTATTGCCTGGAACCTACGGGCGCAGGGGTATCAGACTGAGGCCTTCCATCCGTATTACGCCAGTGGCTGGAGCCGCGAGAAGGCCTATGCATATATGGGCTTTGAGCGCTTTGTTGCTTTAGAGGACCTTGTACCTCAAAGCATCCTCGAGATGACCGCCGCTGACCGTATCGCAGCCATTGAAAAGGAAGTCGACCCTAGCGACGGCGATGTTTACAACCGCGATTATATGAGTGACCACTATGATTTCAAGATTGTAGAGGATATGTATGAAGCGCGTAATAAGTCCAGACCATACTTTATGTTCAATGTGACCATTCAAAACCATGGCGGGTATTTGGACCCAAGTGCGAATTTCCAAGAAGAAGTGCGCATTACCAATATGGATGGCACCTATCCACAAGCGAATCGCTATCTGTCCTTGATGCATGCGTCAGACAAAGCATTTGAGGAACTCATCGGTTACTTTAAAAATGTGAAGGAACCGACCATTGTGGTGATGTTTGGTGACCACTTGCCAAGCCTGGAAAAAGAATTCTATACAGAGCTCTTTGGAGAAGCACCGGAAAACTTTGATATTACTAAAAATCAAGCCTATCATCAAACACCGTTTGTGATTTGGGCAAACTATGACATTCCGGAAAAGGACATGGGCACCATTTCTACCAATTATCTTTCTCCGCTTATTTTGGAAACAGCAGGGCTGAAACTGACTGACTACGAGCGATATTTAGCAAGTTTATACAAATCCCTGCCGGTCATTTCAAACCTCGGTTATGTGGATGCGAAGGGTGAGGCTTTCTATCAAATTCCGGAAAATCAATCGGCGATTAAGCGTCTTGTGAATGACTATCAATGTGTGGCCTATAACAATCTGATGGACACCGGTCATAGAGATTGGTCAGTCTTTACCCATGATGAGAAGGCGTTGCCATCGGTGACACCATTCAAACACACAACAGAATAAATAGCAAAGCGCCTGCCTTTCATGATTGAAAGGCAGGCGCTTTTTTACGAAAATAAAAGGTGTGGCCTTGAGGATGGAAGCCACACCTTTTAGTATCTTTCGCACCGAGGGGAGTGGTGCAATCGAAGGAGAATGGACCGTGAAAACGGTCGGTGTAAATGAAAAGGAATTTACAGCTCTAATGATAGCCTTGAATCCTTAAAGTAGCCTTAAAAAGAGAAAAAAAGCAAAAAAAATGCCCAAAAGCCGGTAGTCCGGCAATCGGGCGCTTATAACACTGAGGGGAAGTGTTATAAAGGAGATTGGCCATTAAGACATGGCCACAATGAAAAGGAATTTACAGTTATTATTATAGTCGATTATAAAATGAAAATCTAGAGAAAAGTTCAAGATTTTTAAGATTTTTTTAAGATTGCACAAGCGATTGCGGCGCATCGCCCAGAGGATTACAATAGAAGGGACTGTGAAAGGAGCGTCCTTATGAGCTATCAACATAAAGTACAATATTATGAAACCGATCGGATGGGTATAACCCATCATTCCAACTATATTCGCATCATGGAAGAGGCGCGTGGAGAATGGATGGAACAGATGGGCATGAGCTATGAAACCTTTGAAAGCCTAGGGCTATCCTCGCCGGTGGTCAGTGTAAGCTGCAATTATAAAAAGCCAACCACCTATAACGATCTCATTGAGGTCAATATCTATATCATTGATTGTGACCATCTCAAAATGCGTTTGGCCTATGAAATGACCGCGAAGGGCGAAACAGTAGCCACCGCCACCAGTGTGCATTGCTTCCTAGAGGCTGATGGCCGACCAATCAGTCTGAAGAAACGCTTTCCGGAGGTGCATGCTGCCTACAAAGCGTACGAAGCCCAGCAAGGAGCGATTCCCTTTAAGGTGGGTTGAAAAAAGTCGTAAAACCCTTCATACTTAAAGATAAGGATCCGAAGGAGGACGAAGTCGAATGACCATGAAAAATAGCCAAAACATTGCTTGTATGGATTGCAAGAAGGAAGGCGCTTTTGAATTTTACGGTCACATTGACGTGACCACTGACCCAACGCTCAAAGTGCTCGTAAAAAATTATGAGCTCTTTAAATTTACCTGCCCACATTGCGGGAGTGAACAATTTGTAAATTACAGCTTTATCTATCAAGATGCCGACCATGGGGTGTTGCTCTACCATTTGCAAAGTCCGGAAGAAATTGACCAAGCGCGTGCCACATTGACC
>Scooby_p2__coassemble_3047_pt1 | contig 6756 bp, 9 predicted proteins | sample Scooby_p2__metabat2_low_PE_036 | metagenome-assembled genome bin Scooby_p2
ATTTTAAAAATGAACCTGAAAAATCAGCTTTTTTAGGTGCACAAAAGGCTTGGGTGGATGCCAAGCAATGTATTGGATGCGGTAAATGTGAAAGTGTTTGTAGATTTGATGCTTTAGTCAAAAATGATAATGGCTATACAGTGAATGAACTGTCTTGTGAAGGGTGCGCGGTATGCACCGCTGTTTGCCCAACCGGTGCTGTGTCAATGAAAGATGATGTGGCAGGCGATATGATGCTTTATCAAGATGGTCGTGTGTTTTCTACTGCGAAGCTAAAAATGGGTCGTGGTAATTCCGGTAAGCTCGTGACGGCAGTTAAAAAGTCTTTGGCTGAACACAGTGATGCGGAATTTGCTATTATTGATGGTTCCCCGGGGATTGGATGCCCGGTGATTGCGTCTATTAGCGGTGTGAATATGGTACTCGTTGTGGCGGAATCATCCCTTTCAGGGATTAGCGACATGGAGCGAATTTTAAGAACCTGCCGGGGCTTCAAGACAAAAGCTGCCGTATGCATCAACAAGTACGACAGCTGTCCGGAAAAAGCAGATGCCATTGAAGCGTTTTGTAAGGAAAATGACGTACCGTTCGTAGGGCGTATTCCCTATGACCGCGCCATTCCTGATGCCATCAATGCGGGTAAGACCATCGCTGATGTGAAATGTCCCGCCAGTGATGCTTTGCGTGATGTGTATGAGCATGTGCTGACGCTCATGGAGCTTAAATAGTATGTAATGAAATTGTTTGTTAATATCTTGTTTTAAATTTTTATGGAGGAGACTATATTATGAAAATTGCAGTAGCTAGTATGGGTAATGTTGTAGCAGGCCACTTTGGTCATTGTGAAAACTTCAATATCTTCGATATTGAAAACAATGCCATCGTGAATCATGAAAGCATTGCAAATCCAGGTCACAAGCCAGGCTTCTTGCCTAATTTCTTGGGCGACCTCGGTGTGAACGTGATCATCGCCGGTGGGATGGGCGAAGGCGCTGTTAATATCTTCAATGCACGTAACATTGAAGTGATTATGGGTGCAACCGGTGTGGCACAAGAAGCGGTGGAACGCTATCTCCGCGGTGAATTGAAATCTACTGGTAGCATTTGCCACGAACATCAACATGAAGGTGAATGTGGCGGCCATCATCACGCTTAAAGCTCATACACGTACAAAGATTATAAATTAGTAAACCATTTAAATGACCTCTTAAACATAGCAACGTTCATTAGGACGTTGCTATTTTGTTTGCGTGGCTGTAGAAAATGGCGTAAAATATCATATTGTAAAAAATTTCTTTTTCGTGAATGGATTTGCTGAGATGAATCGTATTTATAGTGAAATCATTTTTAGAGGAGGAATTATAATGAAGAAGAAAACAATGGCAATGATTGCGGCTGGTGCGTTGGTGATAGGAATGGTTCCTGCGTCATTGTTTGCTTCCGGACAAGGCGTGGGGCGTCAGATTGTAGACCTTGACGACAACGGTGTGTGCGACAATCGAGGCATGTACTGTGAACAATTTGTGGATACCGATCAAAACGGTGTGTGTGACAACCACGGTAAAAATTGCAAAGGCTTTATAGATGAAAATAACGACGGTGTTTGTGATCATCGTCCAGCTAATGGAAACAACCAAGGCAATGGTTATGTAGATGCGAATAATGACGGTGTTTGTGACAATTATTCTGCGCAAGGTGGCAGACATGGTCATCATGGTATGGGTCACGTACATGGGCAAGGACGTGGTTGTGCATAAGAAATAAAACAATGAAATGAGGGAGTGGCTTGCGGAGTGAAGAAGCGGTCTGCCGAGCAATAGAGCAATATGCGTCGATGGTGCAGCGAATTTGTTTTATTCATTTAAAGAATGAAGCAGATACGGAGGATATTTTTCAAACGGTGTTTTTAAAATATGCGATGAGCACTATAGAATTTCAAAGTGAGGCTCATGAAAAAGCATGGTTGATTCGCGTGACGGTGAATGCGTGCAAGGATTTACTAAAGAGCTTTTTTCGCAAGCATACAGTGCCTCTTGGGGATTATATTGAGAAATCCGGCGTGACCGAACCACACCATTCTGAGTTGTTGGAAGCGGTGCTTTCCTTACCGGAAAAATATCGCCGAGTAGTATATTTACATTATTATGAAGGCTATACTGCACCGGAAATGAGTGAGATTCTAGGCGTTAAAGTGAATACGGTGTATACTCATCTTGCGCGCGGAAAGGATTTGTTGAGAGATGCCTTGGGAGGTGAAGCATGATGCAAGAGCAGTTTAACGGGGCCTTTGATGCCATAGAGGCGAGTGACGAGCTGGTAGAAATGACTACGCATGTGGTTCTTGCAAGTATGCGCAATCCTCAAGATGTAAAGCGGCGTAATAGATGGGGGCTGATGACTGCAGTTGCGATGGCTTGCCTGCTGTTTGTGGGCTCATCAGCGATGCTTTATTTTACACCGACGGCGGTTGTGAGTGTGGATATTAATCCATCTTTAGAAATGGAAATCAATCGTTTTGATCGCGTGATGGATGTGAACGGTTACAATGAGGATGGGATTGCTTTGGCAAAAGCCTTGAATGTAACGCACATGCGTTATAGTGAAGCAATGGACGCCTTAATCGCCAGCGATATAGTAAATGAACTGATGGCACAAGACGGTGATTTGACCATTGCTGTGGTGCCAACGAAAAGCGTAGAGCAAGGCGATGAAATTGTAGCCTATGTTAATCAATGTACCACGCAGCATCAAAATACCCATTGTTACATGATGAGTAATGATGCGCATCATCAAGCTCATGAACTAGGATTAAGTTGTGGTCGCTACCAAGCCTATGTGGCCCTCTCAAAGGTCGAGGACAATATAACGCCCGCGCAGCTCAATGCCATGAGTATGAAGGAGATTCGGGAACGTATGGAAGAATACGGCATCAACGACGCTTCATTCGGCAATAATGGCTGTGGGCAAGGCAATGGCAGCTGTCAGGGCAGTGGCCATCATCACAGACACGGACGTGTAGCCAATACAGAAGAATAAACAGATATGAGGCAGATGCCTTTAAAAAACGAAAAGCAGATGTTACAATGCGGTGGCAATGTAGCATCTGCTTTGTTGTGTTGGTGGGCTAAAAGTTTTCTGGTTTTTGAGGATATCTGGTATCTTAAATATAAGAATAGCGGAGAGTTGGTGACCAAATTTGAAAAAGAAAGTTATTGCTTTATTTTCTATCGTAGCCATTTTGGGCGGTGGTTTAATGATATGGTTTAGCAGTCCTGTAGATTTGATGGATTTAGACCCTCGAGAGGTGAAGAAAATCGTTGTTTTTAACGGCAATACCGGACAAACAACGCATATTGATGAGAAAGAACAGGTTCAACATATCATTGAAAATCTCAATGATGTTCAAGTGGAACGTACAAAGCCATCTGTCGGCGCTTCCGGTTTTGGATTTGATATTACCATTTATCCTGTTGACAGCAATGATACAGTGGGATGGCATCATTTTATTATCAATGCGGAAGATGTCATCAGAAAGGATCCGTTTTTCTATACAGTCACAAGAGGAACCATTGATTATAGCTATATTCAAAGCATCGTCGCATAATGGAAAATCCAACTTTGCAATTAAATCTTGCAAAACACGCTGAAATAGTGTATACCATTGTAATGGAAAATAAAAAAACAAGAGGTATTATACGAAATGAAATATGTTTACAACACAACAGGTACTTGCTGCAAGCAGTTTGGCATCGAAGTAGAGGATAACAAGCTCGTTAATCTTGAGTTTGTAGGTGGTTGCAACGGTAATCTTCAGGGGATTTGTGCGTTGGTAAAAGGTATGGACATTGATGAGATTATCGGAAAAATTGAGGGAATTAGATGCGGTTCTCGTGCGACCTCTTGCCCAGATCAGCTTTCAAAGGCGCTTCGTCAAATCAAAGTACGTGAGGAAAAAGCGCAGTAAACAGCGTTTGGGTAATATATAGAAAAATAAAACAGGCAATGCGGTGAATAGTCACTGTATTGCCTGTTTTTTATGTGTGTAGATTTATCGTTTTTCTCTATGCGGTGTTAAGAAAATAAAAATCAATACGCTGATTAATAAGAAGCCCGGATAGAAGAGATTGGTCATAATATTGAATGCAGAGAGTTCATAGCCTAGCTCTGCTGCTGCTGAAAGTGCAACGAGCATTTGTGCACCGTAAGGGATGACACCTTGTGATACGCAAGAGAAAATATCCAAAAGGGATGCTGTTTTGCGGGGCGTAATGCCATATTCTTGAGACATTTCTTTAGCAATTGGGTTTGCCATCACAATAGCAACCGTATTATTAGCGGTAGCAATATCCATGGCACCGACCAAAAGCCCCATTCCAAGCTGACCGCCGCGTTTGCCCTTGAAAACATGGTGGATTGCATGTAGCAATGCTTCAAAGCCACCGTATTCACGAATAAGTGCACACATCGCAGCAACCAGAATAGCAACCATTGATGTTTCAAACATGCCGGCGGAACCGGTGCCCATATTCGCGAGAAGATCTGTTGGGGCGGTTTGGCCGGTTGCCAACATGATGAAAGAACCGGATACGATACCAATGAGAAGTACTACAAAAACATTCATTCCGATGATGCCGCCAATGAGCACGAGTACGTACGGAATGATTTGAATGAGATTGTAGGATTCATTGACAGAACCGTTTAAATCTGCTTGGAATGATAGCACAAGTATGAGTGCCAAAGTTGCTAATGCTGCCGGTAAGGCAATTTTGAAGTTTTCTCGGAACTTATCCTTCATGGCACAGCCCTGACCGTTACAAGCGGCAATGGTGGTATCGGAGATGAAAGAGAGGTTATCGCCAAACATTGCACCCCCCATGATGGCACCGATGCATAAGGGGGCATCAAAGCCTGATGCCGAGGAAACGGCAAGAGCAATCGGTGTTAGTAAAGTGATGGTCCCCACAGAAGTCCCCATTGCTGTGGATACAAAGCAAGATACCACAAAAAGAACAGCAACGGCAAAACGTGCCGGAATTAATGCAAGCATAAAGAACGCCACGCTTTCGGCACTGCTTCTACCGACAACTCCAACAAAGGCACCGGCAACGAGGAAGATTAAAAGCATGGTGATAATATTTTTGTCTGCCAGCCCGCTTGCCATCAGTTCTAACTTTTTATCGAATGATACACTGCGATTTTGCAGACACGCGACTAAAATCGCTACAAGAAATGCTATAATAATTGGAATGTTATAGAATCCCATAGGGATTTTCATTACATACTCAAAGAGAATCCCTAGCCCAAGATAGAGGACTAGGAATACGCCAATTGGTAGTAATGCAATTGGATTACTTTTTTTCATGTTTGCTCCTTCGTTTTCTTTTTTTGTGTAAACCACAGTCCTTCATTATTATACATGCCTCTTTAATAATAAACAATGTTAAAAACGTGTTAAATACCTTCTTAACGGCGTAGCAGTGGGAAGATTGCTATGTAATTATGAAAGAAGTAGACGGATAAAAAATGACTGTATATCGGAATTGAATATATATTGTTAGATAAATAATGAGAGTGTATAATACCATAAAAAACAATTCGCCTTTAAAGGTGGTGGTTGCATGAAAAAAATGTTGGGTTTTATTCTGGTGGCGCTCCTGTGTCTGGTGGCGTTTGGCTGTACTGGGCAAAAGAAGGATGTATTGATGTATTCAACTGACCGGAACGCGCTAACAACGCCAGTGGGCTTTTCCTATAATGTTGATTTGGGAGAAAAGGTAGCTAAGGCAACAGTGACCGCTGAATATTGGAAGGCAGGGCAAATGGTCGATTACGCCTCTCTTTTACTGGATGACACGACAGAGACGTTTAGCACGACATTTGATGTAGCATCATTGAATGAAGCGACGGAAGAGAAGAACGTTAATTTGCAGATGAATGTTGATTCGGCAGTCCAAGAACATCATGAAGTAGTGATGAGACAATTTTTATTGCCCGCGAGTGTTTGCGGCTATACCATTGATAGCCATGAGGAAAGCGAAACATTAATGATTGCGCCGGGAGATGAAATCATATTGGGTGGAATCGCCTTTGACCTTGGTGAAGGTGCTACAGGTATTGATAAAAAAGGATTGATTGAAGCGCCGAATCGCCTTAATGATTATGACTGTATCATTATTGTTCGCGCAAAATTTGAATGATTATAAAAAATCAACGTCTACGATGTGTAGACGTTGATTTTTTGTTAACGTGGTGGTAGGTCAAAATGTGCACGAAGGCGTCGGAGTTTGATGCCGCAGTATGTGACAAGTCCAACGTATAGTACCGTCAGTACACCGAAAAGCATGGTGAAAAAGAATGACGATGATGTGGTGTAGCGTACGGTGTTTACAAAATTTGGTAGTAAGCAAGTAAAGAAGATGATCATAATTGGAAGCATGCGCGTTTTTATAATGTGTTCAATCATATCAATACGAGATTCGTTATCAGAAAAAATTTCATACTCGCATGGCTCAGAAGAATCAGTGACCGGTTTGCGAAAAAATAGCCAGCCCATGAATTGTTGGCAGTATTCCCAACCGTAGTCCTCAAAAATGCGGTGATAATTGCTGTCTTGGGTTTTGTTTTGATAGTCTAGGCGATAGACCACATCTTCCGGTTGACATTCTTCAAATACATAAAAGCAGGGAAAGTAAATCTTTTGCAGTTTCCAACCTTTTTGATGTTGACTACGAAGCCATTGTTCTTCCTCTTCATAAT
>Scooby_p2__coassemble_3939_pt1 | contig 5388 bp, 5 predicted proteins | sample Scooby_p2__metabat2_low_PE_036 | metagenome-assembled genome bin Scooby_p2
GGGAGAAGCTGAATGGAACAATGCGATAATCCTTTACGAGAGTTTGCATCATTTGTTCAAACTCAGGATTACGTTTTTCTGCATTTTCATTGAGCATTGCAGAATACATCAAACCGGTTGGCAAGAAGGTACCGATTTCAGGGAGCTCGATGTCTTTCTTCTTATTGTTGTAATCTTTTTTGGTGTTGATAATGTTCACATCAAATGCATACATATTGATGTTTGCAGGAATTGGTTCGCCTGCAGCTGCATTGCGAATATCGTTTTTGTTAGCGGTTTCCAACAATACAGGAATCAACTTTTCGCCAACCTTCCACATTGCTGGCAATGCGGTATCAAAGCGATCGTCTTCGGTTGCAACATATGTGTCAAAGTCTTTTTCCAAAGCGATGGTGCCGTCGCTAGCACGTCCAGTATCAAAATGAACGTCAATGCGCCAAATGCCATCTTCATTGGAATCGCCTTTGGTTTCAAGATAATGGAAGAAATGCATGTGCTTGTCTGCATCATAATAATGGGTGCTCATCCCGTTACCGGTTTCCTTTGCATCCCCACGTTGCAGAATGTACCATTGCATCATTTCTTCTAATTCGTCATGGTTAAAGCATGACAATTGTAAGTTCATTAATTCTTTCAAAAACGCCATGAATAGCTCCTCCTTGTATACATCTAGTACTAATAGTATCACTAACCCGAACCTTCAATCAACAGTTTTTATAAAAATTATAGCAATTATGAAAGCATGCCACACTTTCATAAAATCTAATACGACCGACTCTCGATTCTTCTTGATTTTTGCCTATATTGACATACGACACAGACTTCCTCCACAGCTTTTAACACGCTTTCCAAAAAAGAAGCACCAACGTTTTAAGGTTGGTGCTTCTTTTTACAATTATTTCTTTTTCATGCCCGCCATGCGATTGCTACGGTCGCTTTGATTGTACGCATCAGAAAGAATTTCTACAGTATGCTTTACAGAGCAATGACCGCCAAAGCGTTTTTGACCGTCTGTCAATTGCATCATGCAAGAACCGCAACCAGTAACAACAACATCAGCGCCGGTTTGTTCAATATCTTCACATTTCTTCTTTTGAATATCCATAGAAAGATCATAATGTGTCAGGCTAAATGAACCAGCAGAACCACAGCAACGATTTGGTTTTTTCATTTCACGGAAGTCAATATCCGGAAGATCACGCAAAATTTGACGTGGTGGTTCAATAACACCAATACCACGACGCAAGTGGCATGGGTCATGATAAGTTGCAACCATCTTAGCAGTGTGTAACCCACTCACATCAGCTTTCACAACATTCATTATGAAGTCGCTCCAGTCGATGACTTTTGCTGCGACCTTCAAAGAATCTTGATAAGCATCGGTGTCTTCAAGCAATTCAGGATAATGTTCCTTTAAAGAAAGGGCACAGGAACCGCAAACAGTAACAATATAATCCACATCCATGTTTTTAAATAAGTTTACATGGTCGAGCGCCATTGCTTTTGCGGTTTTTTGTTCACCATGTGCTAGGATTGGGGTCCCACAGCAATGTTGTGCCTTTGGTACAATCACTTCTACATTATTATGTTTCATAACATTCATCAAAGAATATGCGACGTTTGGATACATATAATTAGAAGAGCAACCGGTAAAGAACGCCACTTTGAACTTTGCAGGGCCCATTGGCTTGTTCACTTCCGGTACAGACATGCGGAATGGCTTGTTTGCCAAAGAAGGGACCACACGACGCATATCCAAACCAAATGGGAAACGAGGAGTGTAGCCGCCCATGGACTTTTCTTTTTTGAAAACAGCCCCCTGGAAGTTACCACCGAGACGCATCCCAGTATCCATCAATTTTGGACGTTCTACCACATTGAAAATAACCTTTTTCAATGGGTGTAAGCCTTCCTTACGAACCAATTCGGAACGTGCAGCCAAAACAATTTTATCAATAGCAACGCCGCAAGGACAAACTTCAACACACGCCTTACAGGTTAAGCACATGTGTAAGTTATGTTCCAAACCTGGAGTATTGGTATCAACCAAGCCCTTCAATAACGCGTCAACTAATTTAATTTTCCCACGAGCAACGCTGCCTTCCATACGAGTTTCCGCATAAATCGGACATACTTCCTGACAGTTGCCGCAAGACATACATTTAATGACTTCTTCTCTGACGAAGTCTAAAGTTTCAAATGGTGCGCTCATTCCTTATTCCCCCTTAAAGAAGAAATGGTCCGGATTGAACATATAGTTCGGGTCAAAGGCTTCCTTGACACGACGAATCACTTCCATGCCAGCTGCGCCAAATTGATCTTCCATGAAACGTGCTTTAGCGATGCCAATACCGTGTTCACCGCTTAAAGTACCACCCATTTCGAGCGCTGCAGCAAAAATATCGTCTACACACATACGAACACGTTTCATTTCTTCTTCATCACGTGCATCGGTCAAGATGGTTGGGTGCAAGTTACCATCGCCTGCATGACCAAAGGTACCGATTTGAAGATCATACTTTTCAGCAAGTTCTTCCAAACGAACAAGCATATCTGGAATACGGCTACGTGGAACGGTAGCATCTTCAAGAACAGTAGTAGGTTTTACGCGTGCAAGTGCAGGCAATGCCGCACGACGTGCTGCCATAAGTTCGTCACGTTCTTTGTCGTCTTTTGCAAGCTTCACATCTTGGCAGCCGTTCTTTTTGCATTGTTCAACAACCTTTTGTGCTTCAAGCTCAACTTCAGCTTCAACCATGCCGTCAACTTCAATCAAAAGCATAACCTTTGCTTCGATTGGCAAGCCGATATGAGTAAAGTCTTCAACAACTTTCAAAGTTGCTTGGTCAAGCAATTCCATGGTTGCAGGAATAACCTTGTTGGAGATAATGCCGTTGATGGCATACCCTGCATCCTTCAATACATTAAAGGTTGCAGTCATGGTTTTTACGTATTGAGGTTTTGCGATGAGTTTTACAAGAATCTTGGTGATAATACCCAAAGTCCCTTCAGCACCGCAAACAAGCTTAGTAAGATCATAGCCGGCAACATTCTTTACACTCTTGCCACCAAAGGTAACCAATTCACCGTTGGCAAGAACCATTTCTACACCAATAACATAGTCTTTGGTTACGCCGTATTTTAAACCGCGGAGACCACCGGAAGACTCGCTAACACTACCACCCATGGTTGCAGTTTTTACAGTCCCTGGATCTGGTGGATAAATAAGGCCATATGGACTTACAGCCTCATTGAGTTGGTTGATGATTACGCCCGGTTGAACGGTAGCAGTTAAGTTTTCAGGGTCCACTTCAAGAATTTTGTTCATACGGGTGGTAACCAGTACAACCCCTTTGCGAAGCGGAATGGTACCACCGGAAAGGTTGGTACCGGAACCACGGGTATAGATATGGAAATCTTCAGCCTTGGCAAGCTTAACGATTTCAATGATTTCTTCGGTGGTTTCTGGGAGCACAACCACTTCAGGCATAACCTGTGGTTGGTCCGGAGTCCCATCATAAGAATATGTTAACAAATCCCCTTTATCAGTGAGAACATATTCATCGCCTACGATTTTTTTGAGTGCTTCCACTACATTTTTGTCAAACATAATTTTCCTCCTATATCCGATTATTGAGGTAGTCACCTCTTGAAAGTTGAACACGGTCGAATAAGCGACCCAATTCATGTGCTGTTAACGGGCGAATTTGGCCGATATCAACATGGGATAATGTTACTTGGTCGACAGCCACGCGCGTCAGTTTCAAGCATGGAAAACCTACTGCATCCAACATGCGACGGACTTGACGTTTTTTGCCTTCGTGAATCACAAGCTCTACCACAGAATTTTTGCCAATTTTCTTCACAAATCGAGCCTCCGCCGGTGCAGTCATCCCATCTTCAAGTTCAACACCTTCAGAAAGATTTTTTAAAGCCTTTGAAGTTATCACGCCTTCAACTTGTGCAACATATTTCTTTTTAATATTATATTTCGGATGGGTCAAACGATATGCTAAATCACCATGATTGGTCAAGAGCAACAGCCCTTCCGTGTCCATATCCAGTCGTCCCACCGGAACAACACGTCCACGCAATTCCGGACACAAATCAAAGATGGTTGGTCTGTTTTGCGGGTCCGATGTCGTTGTTAAATAGCCTGCCGGCTTATTGAGCATATAAAATAAATACTCATCTTTTACCTTGACGTCCTTGCCATCTACGCTGACACAGTCAGTCTCTGGATTTATTTTAACCCCTTGGACTCTGACAATTTCGCCATTTACTCGAACACGGCCCTCCGCAATCATTGCTTCACTTTGTCTACGTGAAGCAATGCCACAATCCGCCATATATTTCTGCAATCTTATGAATGTCATGATAAATCTCCCATATTGTTTATACTACATTATCTCAAGTTTCTCAAATAGTCATTTATTATGCTTTTTTGAAATTATTTTTCTATTTAATAAAATCTGTCAACAATCGCACTTGATGACACCATTGGGTTGTTTTGTGGGTTGAAAATATTTTTTGATAAAATCTCCCCAAAAGATAACTTAATTATATCATGCAGCTAATTGTAATAAAAGCCTCGAGCATTTTCACCCAAGGCTCCTTTTGCTTTACTCCGCTTCAAACTGCTTTTCACGATCGGCGATTAAAGATTTCAGCTCTTGCAATTCATCCATGGTAGCATCTTCACGAATAAAGCGTTTAGCTCCCGACTTACGGTTGATACGCCCTCGCTTATCCTTATTCTTCTGTTCCCAGCGTTTTTGTGCTTCTGGGTCGTAAACCGCCTCGCGTTTTTTCTTTTCTTCCATTAGAACAACACCTCCACCGCTCCGGTTATCAAGAAATATGAGCCAACACATACGGCAATGAAAACAAACACAGCAAAAGCAAGTTTTCCTAATTCAAATAACAGCTCTTTTTTCATTGTTTTACGATGAGCAATCTGTTAATATTGATTTATACAAGGGCCGTTGCGAGCGACCCTTGTATAAACATTTTTGGATTAGAATTGAATTGCTTTTAGTAAATGACTTAGCAGAATCATTATTGAAACAAACAGCAAATCAATCGCAATCACTAGCTTAGTGAGTTCGATAACGAACTTTCTAAGCTTTTTTATTTTTTTGATTGCTTTCATCTCTTACCTCCCTTCCATGATTATACTATATCATATGTACTTACATATGTCAAGCAATTACAGCCATTTTTCCCTCTTTTTTCGCCCAACCCCCTCGAAATCGAGGCGTTTATTTTGCGTATTTGCTCATGATAAAACAACGGTAATGCAATTAGTCACGACCACGATTATCTCAGCAAATACCACGCAAATATTGCCAAATCGCCATTTTAGCGCATAAAAAATAAGCCTAGCAG
>Scooby_p2__coassemble_4359_pt1 | contig 4962 bp, 6 predicted proteins | sample Scooby_p2__metabat2_low_PE_036 | metagenome-assembled genome bin Scooby_p2
GGGCTTATCAAGGAATTGACGCCAATAGAAAAACCCTCCGAGTATCCACTCGGAGGGTTCACGCAATCTATTACATCATCATGGTAAAGTAGCCCATCGCACCGGCGACAAAGACGCTTGGCAGGAGGTTGGTCACATTGATGGCTTTGATGCCGCTGACAGTGAGGCCAACGCCGATGATGAGCACACCGCCAACCGCGCTCATATAAGCAACAACCGCATCCACCAAGATGTATTGCATCATGCCGGCAAGGATGGCGATGCTCCCTTGAAAGCCCAGCACCAAAATGGCAGAAAAGCCCACGCCAATCCCCAAAGAAGAGGCGAGTACCACAGCGGTGACAAAGTCCAAAATGGTCTTAATAAAGAGGATTTCATTGTTGCCGCTGAGCCCTGCTTCAATCGCACCGACGATGGACATCGCCCCTACGCAAAAGAGCAGGCTTGCTGTCATAAAGGCGTTGATAAAGTTTTCATCCTTGATGCTAAAACAGCCCTTGAGCCAGTCGCCCATGTGATTGAGGCGGTCTTCCAAGCGACAAAGCTCACCAATGACGCCCCCGATGACAATGCTTACAATAACGATGAGGTCGTCCTCGGCGGTGACTGCCATTTTTGCACCAATAAGAATGGCTGCCAAGCCCATCCCCTGCATGAGGGTCACATTCATACGCTCGTTGATGCCTTTGCCAAGGCCCATTCCAATAAGCGTGCCCAAAAGCACCCCCAACACGTCTACTGCTACACCAATCATATTGATTCTCCCCTTTTTCTATCATCTCGCTATTTTTTGTAGGTAAAGCGCTTGCCCTTGGCATAGGCCAAGATGGCAGGCGCATCGTTTATAATGAGTCCCTGTGTACTGCGTTGGAGCACACCTTGGTCCTCCAGCTGCTTTAGGATACGCACCACGCTCACGCGATGGATGCCCAAGTGTCGTGCCAGCTCGCTGTGATTTTCCACCTTTGCCACAAGCACGCCGTTTTCCTCCACCATGCGGTGATAAATCATGTCACACAAATCGTTTGCCGCCTTACCACCGTGACGGCGGTGGTATTTGTCATCCAAGCTGTCGTAGCTTTTGATGGCGGTGGACACCAGCGCATGCAGGAGATCCGGATGACGATTGGCATAAGCATAGAAGTCTTTGATGTCAATGCCATAGCACAGGCACGGTGTTTTTGCCACAAAGGTGGTGGTGCTGGTTTGGCTGTCGCTATAAAAAATCAGCACATCCAAAAATCGTTTAAGCCCGCTTTGCGGTGTGAGAGTTTCGTAGATAATCTCTGACCCCTCATCCGTCAAGGATTTGCGATAGCAACTTCCTTCCACCAAAAAATGAAGGGTTTCCACACGCTTGCCCAAAGGAATGATCACCGCACCCTTTTCATAGGTATGCACCCTAAGCGCACGCTTTTCCTGCAGCTCTGCAATGAGCCCATCAATAAGATATTCAATCTCACTCACCACACCCGCCTCCCTTCTACGATTATTAGCCTATCATTTCGGGGATGATGATTGGTATAACATATGTTACATCATAGCACAAAAGCACCTATAAGGAATACTTTCAACCACCGATGAAGCAACGGTTGTATTGTGACCACTGCAACAAAAGCGCCCCTGCACAGTACAGAGGCGCTTTTGTTATGATTGATTTTAATTGTTAAAACTGCCGTCCCAGCTTGGCATATTGGTGAGGTATTTACCGGCTACGGCAGGGACGTAGTAGGCGCCGTAGGTTTTTAGGTTGGTGGTGGCGTTGTCTTGTGGCGGCACTTCTACATAGAAGCGATAGTATGGCATATAGTATGCGTCGCCGGTACTGTTGCGGTAGACAAGCTCAACCTTTGCGATGGCGTCTTCTCCCGGGAATGGGGTCGGTACATTCGTGAGACAGTGCCCTTCACTCAGCAGGGCTTGGGCGTCTTCGGCGCTGATGATTGGGTAATCGCCGACCTTGTCGCTCAAATCGGTGCGGAAGATGCGAACCATCATGAGGTTTCCTTGGTCATCGCTATAGAAAGCGACGCGGTTAAAGTGGTTGTTTAAGAGGGCTTGGGTGTCATCCTCACTGCCTTCATAGAATTCAAGCTGATACCGCTGCTGTCCGTCATAGGTATAGTCGCCACCATGAATATTGACCTGTGGATGGTCCATGCCAAGAAGGTCGGCATAGGCGTCCTTGAGATAGACAGCCACCTGTTCGAGTTCCTCATAGGTGGCGTTGTCGATAAAGTGAAGCCCTTCCGGCAAGGCGACCGCCTGTTCGAAGAAGATTTCCGTCGTCAAATCGCCCTTCACTTGAATACGCATTCCCTCTGCCGTCGCCACAAGCTGTTCCGGCCCGTTCAAGCGTTGCTTGGTGGCAGCATCGGCATCCTTAAATTCGTCCTTGATGGCTTGGAGGGTGCTTTCATCATAAGTATCTTTTGCAAATACCTCTGTGATATCAAGGTTTTCAGTATCAAGGCCCAAGCGTTCAGCCACATCGAGAAGGGTGGCACGCATGGCGTCTTCGTCGCCACCGATAGACACCCCGCGCTCACTCACTAGAAGGGTGTTTTTATACACCGGCAGGGTTTCCGGAGCGTCTGCCACATCGCATGGGTTGGCGTTGACAAGCTCGGATGCGTCATGAGCCATATAGCCTTCAAAGCCCATGCCCTGCATATTTTCTTCGATGGTGAGCATTGGCAGGCTTGGCGTGTCCTCATGAGGCAAGAGCTTCACCCCTACCAAGGCCACACAGGCGACACAGGCAGCGACGGCTACCCATTTCGGCCAACGTCGCGGTTGCTTCTGGGTATAGGTTTCCGCCTCTTCGATGTATTCCGGCGCAATATTTGCCATTTTGTCTAAAAAATCGTTGCCTCTCATAGCTCATACCCCTCCTTTTCAAGATTGGTGCGCAGTTGCTCGCGCAAACGGTGGAGTGTTGTTTTGACCTTGCTTTGGCTAAGCCCGTAACGTACGGCAATGTCGGCGATGCTGTCCAAGTACCAATAGCGGCGTACAAAGAGGGTGCGTTTTTCTTGGGAGAGTCCGGACAGAAAGCCGTTGATTGCTTCTGCAAAGAGTGCTTCATCCAAGCGGCACAATCCATCATTGGGCGCTGGGATGCATTCCTCTATTTCCCGACTCAGCTCGCAGATATGGGCACTGCGTTTAAGGCGGCTGCGGTTTCTACAGCAATTGAGCGCCACATGGCGGGTGATGCGTGCCAAAAATGCATAGAGATAATTCACCGGCTCATGGGGCGGAATGGATTTCCAAGCCGCCATGTAGGTGTCGTTTTCACATTCCTCGGCGGTTTGATGATCCTCTACGATGCCACGAGCCAACCGGTACAACCGCCGACCGTATTTCTCGGTGCTTTCTTGGATGGCGGCTTCGTTGCGTGCAAGGTATAATTCTACAATTTTGTTATCGTCCATTCCCTTCACCTTCCTTTTTTCTCAATCAAAGCCCCTTCACCCTAATAAGCACCGTTTTATGTAGGATGGTTACACTTTTTCAAAAAAATAACCACTCTATTTTTCAATACAGTGGTTATGAAAATTTTCCTTCTATATATAATAGTGTCTGTTATGGGCAAACGGTTCCTTCTAGATAGCATTGATAAATATAGCCGCGGGATTGATAGAAGAAATCCGAATTGTAGTTGGAAATCGCCGCATCGATCCAAGAGGTATATACTTCCATGAGTACGTCAATGACGCGGCTTTCGTCATCACCACATACATCCTCGATTAAACGTTCATAGACTTCGCCGATTGCCCAGTAGTCCGGCACTTCATAACGACAAGCCGCAACGTTGTCATAATCCCCCGTTGGCAAAGCATAGCGCATGATGAAATCATCGGCGGTTTTTTCGATGGGTTCGCAATGAAACACGTCCGCATAGTTATAGATACGAGCGATGGTTTCACGCTTCAATCCTTGCACCACCGCCGCACGGGGTAACCGCTGCATCCGCCCGATGTATTCAATCAAGCTACAGGTATAAAACAGGGCGCTATTATTTTTCATCTCGAACCACCTCACTTTCAATAAAGGTTAATGTTTGTAGTGCACGTGCCGTATGAAAGCTGATTTGATGGGTTGGTTTTTTGAATTTTGCCAATGCCCAGAAAGCATCTCTACTAATTTTTCCATCTGCAAAGTTTTGCACGTAGTTAAATATGGTATCGTTCGCCATTGGCCCTTCAACAATATCATAATCATGCGCATGACCTAAACGACAATCAACAATAAAATCCAGCCATTCTTCGGTCATGTCCGGAAACACCTTAACATTTAATGATTCGTTCGGCGTATAACGATACTTGTTCAATATGCCTTCGCCACCAAAGCGCGTCGCCCGGCGAATGGCTTGTTCCGGTATGGTGGTGCAATAAAATCCAAAATAGAAATCTTTATTGTACTTTTGAATGCGTATTTCCGGTGCTTCCGCAACTAAGTGGCTCCCGTGATAAATGGTTCTTTCCATAGGGACTCTTTTCTTATTGCATCGCCTGTTTCATCACCAAAAGCGCGCGAATGACCTCGCCGGCGTCGCGGTTGATAGAACGTGACTGATTGGCGATGGGCTTGGGAATTTCCGGATAGGCGATTTCGATGTCGCTATCCGCATAGTCCACGGTGATACGGAAAAATTGTGCTTCGGGACGTTCGCCAACGATGCGTTCAAAGGGCACGCGGATGACACCGGCGGAATTAAAGCCTACGCCGAATTCGACGATGGCAATACTATGGCCTTCCGAGCGTGCCAAGAAATCGCGATAGCGCGCTTCCCCTTCTGCGTGGGCCTTGGTATCGCGAAAGGCCATACGTAGCGGTGCACCACAATGTGGGCAGCGTGGAAGGACGTCTTCCGGCACAGTGAGGTCCTCCGGATTGGTATGAGCGCGAATGGTTGCCAAGGCCGGAGCGATGTCCCATTCTTCCTCGGAGCAACCG
>Scooby_p2__coassemble_4622_pt1 | contig 4714 bp, 4 predicted proteins | sample Scooby_p2__metabat2_low_PE_036 | metagenome-assembled genome bin Scooby_p2
TTTCCACGCCGCTTGGCAAGTCCAAACGCATCAAAGCTTCAACAGTCTTGTTGGTCTGTTCGGTGATGTCAATGAGACGCTTGTGGGTTCTAGTTTCAAATTGTTCTCTAGAGTCTTTGTTAACGTGTGGAGAACGAAGAACAGTGTAGATTGCCTTTTCGGTTGGAAGTGGAACAGGACCGGAAACGGTTGCGCCAGTCTTCTTGGCAGTTTCTACGATTTTGCTTGCGCTTTGATCGAGCACTTTGTGATCAAAAGCCTTCAAGCGGATTCTGATTTTACCTTTTGCCATTAAATATTTCCTCCTTGTTTCGCCCGATTGTCGGACTTCTCGGCGGGAGTTCCCTAGGACACGGCCTCGGGTGTGTCCAATCGCCTAGCAATCTCCCGCGTCATTGCTTTTTTCAGGCACTCCTTGAGTATAGCATGCGATTTTCGGTAATGCAAGCGTTTTTTGCGTATTTTATGCGGTTTTGCGCGTTTTTTTCACGTGTCCGCCAGTGGTGCTTTTCTGTCCTTGATAGCGATTGTGTATAGTCCGTTTTTTACTATTCTTCATAAATTTTTCCATTTTTACTTTCTGAGCATCATCTTGATAGATATCCAGCTTATAGAAAATCCCCGCTGCATGATTTGCCAAGCAGCAATCATGCAACGGGGATTTATTGAATACATTTGCTTCTTATAAGATTGTCGTTATTTGATAATGATAGAGGTATGAAGAAAGGTCTTTCATAAAAGCTCGGTTGTTTGTTACGTCATCCGTAAAGGCCACCACAATATACGGTCTGCCTTCTGCGTAGACAATGCCGCCATCGTGGTAAAAATCGTACGCCTCGCCGGTTTTGTGGGCATATGCCACGTTTGTCGGAAGTCCACTGGCAATGCCTTCTCGGTCAATGCACTGCACATAGAGATTCAACATATCCTGAGTATGGCGCACATCGGCGAGCTGACCGTAATACAGTTTCTCAAAATAACGTCCGATATCATTGGCCGAGCTCACGTTACTGCTATGACCGGTTGTAAAATACTCCTCGCCCGGCTTTAAGCCGTGATACGCTGCCGTTTCACCCATACCGATGGCATCACAATATTCGTTCAACCGCGAAGCCCCCAAAAGCGCATCGCCATCCCCCAACCCTTTCATCAATCGGTTATAGCTGGTGTTGTCGCTGTGTATAATCATCGGACCAATATACGGCTGATAACACTGATAGTCGATGCTCCCCTCTTCAACACGATGCATAAAAGCAGAAAGAGCGGCCGTCTTAATCATACAGCACGGATACATCGGGCTATTATTCAAGGAAATCTGTTGATTTGTTTTTAAATCCTGAAAATACACCGACGTTTTTCCACCGTACCGCGCCATGATAGCTTCGATTTCACGTTGAACCTCATTGATATTAAACGCGGTGGTTCTTTCAAATGTCGGCTGTACCGCTTCTTCTTGCTCCACAGCCGGTAGTAATTCCTGTGAAACAGTTGCCATAAAACCAAGCTGCCCATCATCATTCATATAACACGGTATAGGAATGCCATCAAAAAGTACCGTATCCTTCCTATTTTTTAGCATCCTACCATCAGTGGCAAAACAATAATAATAGTCGTCAATCCGTTGAAGACCGGTCAACTTCTTGCCATTAGCATCATAATAATAGGTTTCGCCGTCAATCACCTGTTTACCCTGTCGCTTTTCCGCAGGTTGCTGCACCGGCACCGCTTCTTCGGCCTCCTTTTCCGTGCTTACCATCGCCTCCTCTAACAAATCTCCCCAAAAATAACAAAAAGAAAGCACCGTCCCACACCCAACAGCACAACAAAAAATAATAAAGATCATCATATTTCTCATATTGCAAAATCCTTTTCACACACTGCAAACAACGACGCCACCGGAACAACCTCAAACCATCAATCGGCCTTTTGTATAAAGTACACCATCCCCCATCGATTATCAATCAAAGAAGCATCACTCCACACATATTTCTGTGTAACACGACACTCGCTGCTCCATCCAAACAAAAAAGCGAAGTAGAACCGTTTCTACCTCGCTTTGTCGTCAACTATTTGAAAGTCCCAGCGCTTGCGTGCATCTTTTCCTTCTATAAATATATAGCCCTACTTAAGCTGCGCTTTTTCATCACCGCAGACGTCATCTACCAAATAGCGTGGGCGCCCTTTTCCTTCCATATAAATCTGCGCAATATAATAGCCGATAATCCCGAGGCTAATCATCTGAATACTCCCCACCAGAAGAATCAACATAATCACCGTCGTAAACCCGTCCGCCGCCGACCCATTGAACCAATTATACAGGGTCTGCACCCCTAGCACCGCGGCCCCCAAAAGGAACACACAGCCAATCACCGTCACCAGCTGCATCGGTGCCACCGAAAAGGAAGAAATATTCGATACCGCATAACGCACCAAAGCACCCGTCGAAAAATGCGACGCCCCCTCGCTACGTTCCTCTACATAAAACGGCACATCAACAGAACGATACCCCACCCAACCGACAAGGGCGCGGAAAAATGTCTTGCGCTCCTTCAAGGATAATAGTGTATCCACCACCTGACGGTCCATCAGCTTAAAATCCGACGAACGACTCATATCAATCTTTGCCGCGCGACTCATCACCTTATAAAAAGTTCGCGCCGCAAACCCATGAACCGCACTCTCCTTGCCACAAGTCCCGCAAAAATCGCCGCCTCCTTGCCGAAGTTACGCGAAAAATGCACCCCACGCACAAACGCAATCTCATGACTGGCCCGCTCTATCTCCGACCACGTCTCATCTCGCGAACCGTCATCCACAAAAATAATCTCGTGGGCAATCCCGGCCTCATCCAAGACCGACGCAATCACCCGCGCCGTCTTGGCAATCATCTTTCCTTCATTATATGCAGGCACCACTACCGAAAGCATGCCATCAGTCCCCCCCTTGCGCATCACACACCGATGCAAATCAATCCCTTAAACCCTTCTATCATACCACAAACGCATCTATATTTCCTTAAAATAACGCAAACGGCACGCTAAAAGGGACAAACGACACCCCACGCACACAAAAAAGCGCGATGGTCTGACCATCGCGCCCTTCTTCTGTAAATTCACTTTTCATTCATTCTTTTAGCGCCCAATGCCTTCGATGACATGTTCTACACCCTTTGGATCGATGGCAACAAGCTTGCCGTCCTTCATATCGAGGGTACAATCGTTGACAACGAAGTCGAGTTCATAGGTTTTGGTGCCGCCGTTTTCACCCAAGGTGGTTACGGACAAGCGCTTTGGATGAATGTCATACTGCCAACCATCAACGTTAATGCCATCGGTGTGGTACACCACATTACCATCTACATAGAAAGAGGCACCGGCATTGACATCGGTTACATATTCCAAAGCCTTGCCATTGTCACGGAAGAGTGGCACCGGTTTAGTAACATCATTGTTGCATTGAATCCCAAGATAGTTTACATCGTTAATGTTACGTTCCAACACAATTGGGTCGGATGGTGTTCCGGTCAATACGTCATAGCCTTCCGGTACTGCCACTTCTACAATGGCCTTGCCATCGGAGCGCATGAGTTTTTTGCCAACCATTTGGTAATCTACTTGATCGGTTTGAGACACCCATACGGTGTTGGAATCCTTTTCCCAATAGATGGCGCCGCAGATTTCACTAAAATCACGCGCCGGTAAGTAAGTGCGGTTGTTCTTGGTGGTTGGTGCAGTTTCAAACTTGCCCGCTTCCCCATTAGCGGTATAGTCGGTGCTGCCGATTTTAAGGGTGACATCAACCTTTTTGTCTTTATCGGTGATGCGAATTTGACCATCCTTTTGCCATTCGGTGTCATAGCCCAAGGTATCGTTAATAATACGAAGCGGCAACATGGTGCGATACTGATCGTTCACATAAGGATACCCGGTTGATTCATCGCCATACACATGTGCTTGGTTAACAATCAGGTTCACATCCGGCGCATCCGCCAAAACTGCTCCCGGTGCTGCCAAAAGCGCCGCACAGGTGAGACCGCATAATAATTTTTTGCCTTTCATAGTAATCTTCCTTTCCAATCAATCTTTTTCCCTCAGAAAGCATTGCAATAGAGAATCCCTCTCTGCTAAAGCCGTCTTGTACTTCCTATAATAGCAAGTATAGCATACGCATTGTTAAACAAAAAGTGTTTTATCATATTTTTTTGATTTTTCGCTCAATATTTATATTTGCTTTTTCATATAGTCTTATATCCCCCGTGTTTTCTTTAAAATACCACTTTACACTTTAAAAAATTGAATTTGTCATAACTGGTCGATTTTATGGCATAATTCGCACAAAAAAATCAGCAACCATTAGAAAGCTGCTGATCTTGTCTCTTATTTAGTTATAAAAAAAGTAAATCGAAGTGTTACTTGCCCGTCTTCCCATGAATACGAAGGACTACTATCATATTTTGCTAAGGTTCGTTTAATTTGCGATACACCATAACCATGATTCAATGCATCCTTTTTACTCGTTTTCCAACGCTTTTCTGATTGTACAGATGGTGCTGTATTGACCAACTTACAAAAAACAACTTTATTTTTCTTTACCAATGTTAGAACGATGTTTTTTTCTTCTTGTGTGACTCTCTCACATGCCTCAATAGCATTATCTAGGGCATTTCCAAAAATCACACAAATATCTTCCGGAGCGATTGGTAACTGTTCCGGAA
>Scooby_p2__coassemble_5787_pt1 | contig 3879 bp, 2 predicted proteins | sample Scooby_p2__metabat2_low_PE_036 | metagenome-assembled genome bin Scooby_p2
TGATGCACTGTGCCACCAAGCGTGTGCAATTCTGCTACGAAGACGACAACACCGCAGAACTTGCAACCCTCATGGATAACCGCCGCTTAAAATTTGTGCCGGTGGTTGAACGCGACACCAACAAGCTCATCGGTTTGTTGAGCCGTCGTGACATGACCCTTGCTTTCTTTGACACATTCAATACCCTTTAATGATCGGTTGAAAGCCGTCGCTATTGCGACGGCTTTTTTCTTTACCCCAACAAAAAAAGCACTGTGCAAGGGGGCACAGTGCTATATTTTTTAATCAAAGCTGCCATCTTGGGCAACCGGCGCCTTTTTGAGCTGTTCGTAAGCCTCGCCATACAGGGTCACAGCATCATGAAACGCTTGATAATACTGGTCACCGGTACCGGTGGCATGCATGGTTACGACAACAAATTCCGGCGCCTTTTCCTTATCGGCAAGGGTCACCAGACAGTTGCCGGCATTTTCGGTATAACCGGTTTTGCCACCGATGATTTCATAGCCGGAGGTGTCAAAATAACGTTGGAAGGTATTGAGGTCCTTGGTCATGGTATGACTCAAATCAAGACCGTCCGGATGGTTTTCATTCGGCGTGGTGGTGTAGGTACGTGCGGTAAACACTTCCTTAAAGAGCGTATTTCCCAACGCGCCCTTGACCAAACGCGCCATATCACGGCAAGTCGATACTTGACCCTCGGCATCCAAGCCGGTCGGATTTTTAAAGACGGTGCTGTCCAGCCCCATCTTTTTGGCTTCTTCATTCATGAGATCCACAAAACTTTTGATGTTACCACCGGTAATAAGGGCAAGGGCATTGGCGGCATCTCCACCGGAACTCAGCATGGCTGCATAAAGTAAATCACGCACCGTAACGGTTTCCCCCGCTTTAATGCCACTTTGGGAAGCAAGACTTTCCTCGAGCCCTTTATAGGCATCCTTCGGCATTTTAAGCTCGTGGTTCACGTCGTCACAATGCTTAATGGCTACATAAACGGTCATCATCTTCACCAGACTCGCCGGTGCACGCTGCGTATCCGCCGCTTTTTCATAAAGAATATCGCCATTGCCCGCATTGATGATGATGGCAGAATCACTATTGATGGTTTCGTCAAAGCCCGGCTTATCGGCATCGCTCACAAGCGGTTCCGTCACCGATTGCACCTGGGTGGCAACCTCTTCCTCACCGCTAAAACGTTGTACCACATCCGGCACAAACTTCACACAAATCAGCACCACCACAAGCAAAAGCAACCATCGCCCCCAACGTGGGCGCAATTTTTTGCGTTTTCTCTGTGGCGGTTTTACCGGCGTGCGACTTGCTCCACTTGCTGCCTTACCGCCAGAAGGGCGTCCTGCCCGCGATGGGCTCCCTTGCCCACTTGGACGGGCCGTTGCACCGCTAGACGGACGTGCCCCCGAGGAAATCGGACGGCTCGCGCTGCCTGCCCGCGCCGCACTTGTGCGACTCGGGGTTGCACTCGCCCGTGACGAGCTTGCTTGGGCACTCGGGCGGCTCGCGCTGCCTGCTCGCGCTGTACTTGTGCGGCTCGGCGTTGCACTCGCCCGTGACGAACTTACTTGCCGACTTGTACTACCGGACGGGCGCGTAGAAGACGCACTGCGCGTCTCTGAAGGACGTGCAGCTTGGCCGGAAGAAGGGCGACCGGATGGTGTCTCCCTCGATGAAGCACCGCTCGCAAAACGGCGGTCTGTAGGTTTCTTTGAACGACTCATCCTCACCCTCCTTTACATTGTATTGACGAATCGCTTTGTATTACATGCTGCGAGTAGCAATTTCTTCGTTAATCTTCCCACGGAATTCTTCAAAGTTTTGAACCCCTTCATCGCCGTTCTTATAGGAACGCAAGCTGATGGTGCCGTCTTCGGCTTCCTTGCGACCGACAACGAGCATATAAGGGATTTTATGCACGGTGGCTTCACGAATCTTGTAGCCCATCTTTTCGCTACGATGGTCAACTTCCACACGTACGCCGTCTTCCTTGAGCTTTGCAGCCAATTCATCAGCATAGTCTGCTTGATCGGAAGTAATAGGAATAATCATCGCTTGGACAGGATTCATCCAGGTTGGGAATGCCCCTGCAAAGTGTTCGGTCAAAATCCCGATGAAACGTTCCATACTGCCAAATACAGTACGGTGAACCATGACAGGACGATGCTTTTCGCCGTCTTCACCGATATAGGACATATCGAATTTTTCAGGCATTTGGAAGTCAAGCTGGATGGTCCCACATTGCCAGGTACGACCGAGCACGTCCTTCAAATGGAAGTCAATCTTAGGGCCGTAGAATGCACCGTCGCCAGGATTCAAGTTGTAGTCACGACCAACTGCCGCCAAAGCGGTACGCAAGCCATCGGTTGCCTTTTCCCAAAGCTCATCGCTACCCATGGAATCTTCAGGACGGGTAGAGAGTTCTACAGTATATTCAAAACCGAACTTGCTGTAAATACGGTCAACAAGGTTCATAACACCGATAAGTTCATCAATGATTTGGTCTTCACGCATGAAGATGTGGGCATCGTCTTGGGTGAAGGCACGCACACGCATGAGACCGTGGAGAGCACCACTCAATTCGTGACGGTGAACCAAGCCCAATTCCGCCCAGCGCAATGGCAATTCACGATAACTATGCAGGCTTTCGTTAAAGAGCAAAATCCCACCTGGGCAGTTCATTGGCTTAATAGCAAATGGTTGCTCATCGATTTCGGTGAAATACATATTTTCTTGGTAGTGATCCCAGTGACCGGAACGTTCCCAAAGGGCACGGTTCATAATAAGTGGGGTACGAATTTCACTGTAACCGGCTTTCTTATGTTCTTCTCTCCAGAAGGTTTCCAATTCATTACGCAAAATCATGCCCTTTGGATGGAAGATTGGGAAGCCAGGTGCTTCGTCAACGAAGGAGAAGAGGTCGAGGTCTTTACCGAGCTTACGGTGGTCACGACGCTTTGCTTCTTCGAGCATGTGGAGGTATTCATCCAATGCATCTTGCTTAGGGAAACTGGTGCCATAGATACGTTGGAGCATCTTGTTCTTTTCATCGCCGCGCCAATAAGCCCCTGCAATGCTCATGAGCTTAATCGCTTTAATCGCACTGGTTTTTGGAAGGTGAGGACCTGCACAAAGGTCTACATAATCACCATCTTGATAGAAGCTAATAAGAGCATCTTCAGGAAGATCTTGGATAAGCTCTACCTTGTATGGTTCGTTGCGTTCGGTAAAGAAAGCAATCGCTTCTTCACGAGGCACTTCACGACGTTCAAAAGCTGCACCGGCTTTAATGATTTTCTTCATTTCCGCTTCGATTTTTTCCAAATCTTCCGGAACGAAGGTGTGTTCACTGTCAAAGTCATAGTAGAAGCCATTTTCAATGGCAGGCCCAATAGCAATCTTGGTGCCAGGCCAGAGGCGTTGCACCGCTTCTGCCAACACGTGGCTGGAGGAGTGACGGAACACTTCACGGCCTTCTGCATCGTCAAAGGTCAAAATGGATACGCTGGCATCCTTATCAATCACGGTACCGAGGTCTGCTACAACACCATCAACCACAGCAGCCACTGCTTTTTTAGGAAGACTGTTGGAAAGGCTCTTAGCCACTTCAAGAGGGGTTACGCTGGCAGCATCAAATTCTTTTACACTGCCGTTTGGCAAAGTAATGTTAATCATTGTCATTCTCCTTTTATAAAAAAATAAAGGCGCACTCATCCCAAAAGGGACGAGAGCGCCGAACATTCCCGTGGTTCCACCCAGATTGGCCGAAAGCGTGCTTTCGACCCACTTTACGCTCATAACGGGAGCCGCCGTCGTCGGTCATCCCGACGCTGCTCGAAGGTGGTAGAATCCATACAACTACAT
>Scooby_p2__coassemble_7903_pt1 | contig 2921 bp, 3 predicted proteins | sample Scooby_p2__metabat2_low_PE_036 | metagenome-assembled genome bin Scooby_p2
GCACCGACAGCCAATCTTTTATATGAAACTGAAACCAGCAGCTCCGGCGCATCCACACGATAATACACCAACATTTGACTGCCTTGTTCGCTTGTCATCGGCACTTGAATACGATTGTCCGAATATACCATATGCCCATCTACCTTATAGTAAAACGATGCCCATGCGCTGTTACGCCCTTTCGTACCGTTCTTATTGACAGTGGCTATATCTGTGATTGTGCCTATGGTCTGTGCCATCCTGTTGCGTAAGGCCAATAACACCACACCTTGGTACAAGGCATAGCCGCCTGACAAGACTGCCACCGTCAATAACACACATTGATTGGTGTTCATCCGCCCACCTCCCTTTCCTTCATTATAAATGTCGACTTCTTTTACCGCAACAAAAGCGTCGACATTCATGATCAAAGACCTGAACGCGGCGCTTCTTTGGGCTTACCACCTGTGTGTTTTTCATAAACGAGGAGATTTTAGAAACGGTGGCGCCCACGACGACTATGTATGTAAAGGAATGTATGCTTCATAGGAAGGGCGCATCACACGCCCCTTTGGTGTTGATTGGACATCAACATCATCTCTTGACATCTTGAGTATAGCACTCGACCCTTAAAGAAAGCTGAAAAAATCTTTATTCTAACAAGCCCTTAGGCGTTTTCTTCCGGTTTAGCCGGTGGTTGTCCTTCCGTACCGCTCGGCTTCGCCGGTGGCTGACCGGATGGCTTGCCGTTAACGATTTCAGTATTGTCATTTACCGCAAAGCCCGTGCTCGGAACAACCGATGTTGCTATAAAAGCGACGAGCACACAGGCGGCTAGTCTTTTCGAAGTTTTCATTATCAATCTCTCATTCATCAAAATATTGTTTATCATGTCTTCCCTTCATGGTTTTATCTTATAGAATGCGCCTTAAGTTAAACTTAAAATCCCCTATAAAGTTTCACACCGACGGCTATATTCGTTGCAAAAATCATGCTATACTGAAGGCATAAACAGGAGGTGTTCTCAATGATCATTCGTGATAACGAAATGGACCGTGTGAATCAAGAAAACTACGCCGGCGGTAACGGCGTGATTGAATTTAAGGCGATTGTGCCGGATGAATGCTTAAAGGGCGAAGCCAAAATTTTTAAAGTGCTGACCTTCCAAAAAGGCGCTGGCATCGGCGACCACGCCCACATAGACAACTATGAAATCTACTACATTCTCCAAGGCAAGGGGATTGCCGTTGACAACGGCGAAGAAATTGAAGTCGGGCCCGGCGATGTGGTTTACACCGCAGACGGCGCCACCCACAGCATTCGCGATGCCGGTAATGGCGACCTCGTGATGCTCGCTGCCGTTATTTTCGAAAACAAAGCCGAATAACAAAAAAGAGCACCCAAGGGTGCTCTTTTTATTTTACTCAGTCATCTGCGAAACTTCACGAATAAAATGCCCATCATCAAGCTCAAAATATGCTTGACGCAGTTCTTCCTCACTATTCATCACAATCGGACCGCCCCAAGCCACCGGCTCTCTTAGCGCTTCACTGCTCATAAAAAGAATCTGCGCTGGTGCTTCCGCTGTTGCCGCCACAATAAGACCGGACCCCTGCGAGAGCTTCACGGCCGTTTTTTCAGCCACCTTGTCACCTGCAATCACCGCATCCCCCAATAGGGTAAAAATCATTACCGAACGTGTCGGTGCCGTTTCAATCTGCAAAGAAGCGCCGGCTTCAAGATGAATATCATAATAATCCAAAGGCAAGTGTTTTCCTTGAGCGCCCTTGTAGCCCGCATATTCTCCGGCCAAAAGACGCAGCATCCCCCCTACAATTGGAATTTCCGGAATATCCGCATTTTTCACAGCACGATAGGCAGGGGACGTCATTTTCTCTGCTCTTGGCAAATTAAGCCAAAGCTGTACACCAAGTATGCGCGGCACCGCCGGCAACCGCTCCTCATGCAAAATACCGCTGCCGGCAGTCATCCACTGAACTTCTCCACTATCAACCACATCACTCATACCAAGACTATCCCGATGCATCATTTTCCCCTGCGATACATAACTGATTGTTTCGATTCCCCGATGCGGATGCATCGGAAAACCGGCAGTATAGTCACTCGGTTCGGTGCTATCAAACGCATCAAGCATCAAAATCGGATCAAACAGCTTCACAGTTTGTGGGCCCAAAACACGCACCAACTTTACACCAGCACCGTCCTTCGTTTCACTGCCACGCACTTGATGAATTATTTTTCTTTCCATGAGGCCTATCTCCTTTCATATTTAATCATAGCACAATCTATTTGAGTTGGACCTATCGTACCCTATTTATTGTGATTCGTCAAATCACATTATTAAATACCAGCCTTTTGCGTCAAAATAACCGGCAAACGGCGCCGGTTGCCGAATAGTTGGTAGCATCCACAGGGATTTCTGCTATACTATGACTATCAAAAGGAGGTGACGATGATGTTACAAGACCAACTCAAATATTACCGACTGCGTCACGGCTATTCTCACTGGATGGCCAGCAATCATCGCTACGAAAAAATCTTCTCCTGCGCAAACACAACACTCGCATAGAACTGCTCTACTGCCGCAAACACAACACTCGCATAGAACTGCTCTACTGCCTCTTTCAAGCTACAATCGCGCTCTTTGGCGTCTATAGTCATCACATTTTCATCGCTTCCGCTTGTCTGTGCGCTACCAGCCTTTTCTACCTAATTAAAATCAATCCCAAATACATGCATCGCGTCCTTATAAACAGAAAAACAAATGAAAAATAGCCCCTTCCAACATAAAAAGTTGGAAAGGGCTATTTAATCCTAAATCTCTCAATAATTGTGAACAGATTGCACACAAAAAAAGCGTTCCAAATAATTCGGAACGCTTTTCGCTATCCTGGCAATGACCTATCTTTCCAGCAAAAGAA